>Ga0272441_10001590_pt1 | contig 48203 bp, 34 predicted proteins | sample SSMProp6N_FD_193582 | JGI IMG/M metagenome (GOLD analysis project Ga0272441, IMG submission 193582) | Marine sediment archaeal communities from Little Sippewissett salt marsh, Falmouth, MA, United States - SSM-Prop-6N | ecosystem: Environmental > Aquatic > Marine > Wetlands > Sediment ... | reverse complement strand
CGACGCGGTCGGCCAGCGACGGCCACGCCATAAAGATCGGAGCAGAACAAAACGCTGGTGCTTATCGTCGCTATCGCGCCGAAAGCACAGCGCAACGATAGGGGGCACGGGGATTTCGACGGCAATCGGCAGCAATCGACGGCAATCGACTGCGGTCGATCTCTCGATCGACGAAGGTGCCGACGAAGCGGCCGACGAAGGGGCGGACGAAGCGACCGACGAAGTGGGGCGGGGAACGACAAAGCGGCCGACGAAGGGGCGGACGAAGTGGGGGACGGGCTTGCCTGATACGGGCGGAGATGCTAACAAGTTCGACACGGACCATGAACGGACAAGACAATCCATTGGCTCTGCGTGTTGTGGCGGGGCTCCACGTTTTTTTGGGGGTTTGTGCGGTGATCGAGGTCGTGGTCAGCCTGCTGCACTCGCACATCAACCTGAATTTCGGGGTGTTGGGTTTGTGGATCGGGCCCGGCCTGCTCCGTCACGATCGGGTGTGGCGGAACTGGGCGCTCGCGTTCCTGGGGATTGCGTTTGTCGGACTGCCGCTGTTCTGTGCGCTCGCGGTGCGGCACGCGGCGCTGAACTTTAAGCTGTTCGGTGTCCCGATGGGTCAGGTCCCGACGGGCATCGCCTTTGCCGTCGTCATCCCCGTGTTGATGATCAGCGCCTGGGAGTATCATGTCTTGATCCGACCGGATATCAGGGCGTTGTTCGAGAGGGGGCCGGCCTCAAGCGTCGCGCCGTACCGTTGAGCGCGGCGCCGTGGCCGGCTGTCCGGCGTGGCGGAAGGCCGCGCACCGCAACGTGAACCGAGCAGCGTTCGACGTAGGAGAAATCATGTCTGCCGACGAGATACTGAAACAGAAGCTGAAGGCCCAGCCGGATCTGTCCGACGCCGAATGGACCGTCTGGGAACACAAGACGCTGAACATGCATCGTGTTGTTCTCGTCTGGCAGCCGCAACAGATCCCCCCGCACTACGCCGAGATCCCGGGCATTGTCCGAGCCAAAGTCGGCGCGCTGTTCAAGGTGTCCTGGTGGCGTGGCATGGGGTTCGGGTTGCTCGCCGTTCTGCCGTCCGTACCGGCCGGTGTGGAGTCGTGCGTGGACGACATCGACACGCGCCAGAACTCAAAAGGCACATGGCAATGGTCGATACTGTATCTTTCGAATCGTCATGCCGTTATCGGCGCCCACATGTGGATGCGCGGCTATCTGAGCGGGACCTATCATCAGCTCATTCAGAGCTACGAATCGGCGGGCAACAAGGTCGCCACCTTCAAGAAGGAGAAGGACAAGCTGATGAAGTTCCTTTCTTCAGCGGCCCGGCTTCCCGAGTACACAGACACAAGGCAGTCCGCCGAAGCGGAGCCTGACGCATAGCACACGCATTCTCGCGGGCCGCCGGACGCGGGTCAGCTACTGCGGAACCGATCTGTGTCTGTGCCCGCTATTCTCCGGGGTCCGGCCGTGTTTCGCAGACCTCCCGCATCATCGCCTCATAGAGGCAGAGCTGGATATCGAGGATCTGGTCGAGCGCGACGTGGTAGGACTTCTCGTCGGTCAGTCCGTGCGGGCATTCGAAGGTGAAGCTGGGCGCACCGGACGCATGGTGCAGCGCGCAGACGAGGTTGAACGCTTTCGGGCATGCGCCTTCGTCGAGTTGAACGTCGGGCACGCCGCCGTGCCGGAACCCGCGCGATTCGGCCAGCGCGTTGAACCGTTCGGCGCACGCGGCGACCCGTTCCTGCACCTCGCGCGGCGCGTAGGCGGGGCGCAGCACGGTCGGCGGCGCGGCGTGCGAGTGCAGGGAGACCGTCAGGTCCGGGGCCTCCATTGCGGCGACCCTGAGCAGGGCGGGCGCTTCGGTGCCGAGCGGCACGAAGAACTCGTCGTGCATCGGGTTCACACCGTCGTCGTCGAAGTAGCAGCCGAGAAAGTTGTAGTCCTCCTTGCGCATCGGATGCCGGGCCTTGCAGCCTGGCCAGCCCCAGAACGTGTTGTCGGGCTTCGTGCCCTGGCCCCAGAACCGGACGTCGGCGCGGGTCATGCCGCAAAGCGACTCGGGCTCGAACCGGGTGAGCCCGTCGGGGTTCGCGCAGGGCACGATCAGGAGCCGGCAGCGCCGGCCCAACGCCTGCAGCTCCGACTGGTCCCGGTCCCGCATGTCGCGGCCGGTCTCCATGATATGGATCAGGTTGCAGAGCCCGGTCACACCCTCGGTCTCCTGGCCGTGCACGGGCCCGACCAAGAACAGGACCGGCTGTTCGCGTGCCGCCTTGTCCCTGTAGGCTTTGGGATCGCGCGCGCCCAGCGCCGAGTTGTAGTTCGCCTGCTGTTCGAGTCTGTTGTTGTGGCCGTAGGCCAGCAGCCGAATGGATCGTTCGCCGGGCGAGCCGGTCAGCACGATGTTCTGGTCTGTTTTCGTGTTGCGCAGGCATTCCCGCAAGCGCGCATAGTTGCCGACCCAGAATGCGGGCAGTTCCCGGTCCGGGATCCGGCTCCTGGCCTGCTCGATTGTCATGCCTTCGATGTCTTTCATGTTGTCTCTCATCCACGCATGATCATCGACTGCGCCGCGAAACAGGGGCGCGTTTGCCGCCCTTGCCCGCATGTCGCATGAGCGGTCTACTGCAAGGCCGTATAGCACCGCCATCAGCGGCTTTTCGGCGGCGCGCGATCTTGACGAATTCCTATTCGTCCGCACCCGCGCGCCGCCTGCCAAAGCCACTGCTGCCGGCACTCTCCGGCCTTTCGCGACGACGACTCATGCAACATGCGGACTGACGCGTCGGGTGCTGGCGTTTCTTGACCATCTTCATCCGTTGGATCGTGGTTTGGCGGTTGTTGATCCTTCTCATGTGTTATCGGCCTCCCCGGATCCGCGTTCGGTGTGGCGGTCGCGGATCCGTGCGTGCCGCAGTTCTTCGAGTTCGGCAACCAGCGGTGCCCAGTAGGCACGGTCGTGCGCACGTTCCTGTTCCTGCTCGTCCGTCAGGGTCTGACGCAGCGCGTCCACGACGGCTTCCTGCGCGAACTGCAGGAGCGTGCGAGTCTGCGCGATATCGGAGGTCTGCTCGGGAAAGCGCTCGGCGAGCTCGATCAAGAGCTCCGGAGTCCGCGCTTCGAGTAGCCAGAAGCGGATCTGCTCCGGGGTAGGTGCGTCGCGATGCTGCTCGTAGCTGGCTTCGATCAAGCGCCGAATCATGGGCCAGTCCTTGTCCCGTTGCGTTTTCTTCGCCTTGACAAGATCCGGCAGAGCCATCAGCTCGTACAGTTCGTTCCCCTCCGTTTCGATTGTCGTGCGGCGTTCCCATAGGGCGTCGAACGGCGCCACGCCGCGCAGTGTGGACATGACATCGATGCGTATGTTTTCGGCGTCGGGGTGGTGGCAGCGGAAGTGTATGGCGTGTCCGCGCTCAAGGTATTCGAGCCGGAACGGCGGCACGGCAATGCATTCGGCTTGCAGCTCGTCGAGGGCCATGCCGAGCCGCTCAAGGTTGCGGGGTTCCGCCAGGAGCATAACATCCGTATCGCGGCTAAACTCGGCTGCGCCGTAGAACACGCAGGCCTGACCGCCCATGAGCAGGAACCGGACTTCCTGTGTATGCAGCGTGGAAAGGACTTTGCGTATCGGGTTCCGGATCAAGCGAGCCCCCGATCTCGAGATAGAACATCCAGAGCTTCTCGCTCTCTCGCCAGCGTTGTTGCGGCGTGAGGCGGTACCAATCGGTCCATTCGTCGTCGGTGCGACCCCTTTGCATGCACAAAGTATGGGCCAGCCGAGTGTCGAACACAAGCGGTTTATCGCGGCGCAACCGCAGCCAAAGGCGAAGAGATTTTCGCGCTAAACACGCTACATGACGCGAAAGTCGGCGCATTTCCTCACGTTTCCGGTCTTCATTTCGCGTAATTCGTGTGATTCGCGGGCAACACTCCTTCCTGCGCGTTCAGATGTACGGCTCTTGTGGGCCGGTCCGAGAAAAAACGGGTGCCGCCACAATAACCGCTTGGCGGGTCCGTTTGCCTCTAAATGTGCACGGAGGAGTCGAATCGAGCCGGCAGCAGGAATGGGGCCCCATCGCTAAATGGACGCGAAACGCGGGAATACAGGCCGAGCAGCAAGATATTCACGTGGTAACCGGTAAAAGCCATGGGAGGAAGAGAGATGAAGAGGTCCACAATTCTGATGTCGATCGCGATGGTATTGGGTTTGACAGTGATGGATGCGCAGGCCTGGCCGCACTGGTTCCGGCGTCCGCGTCCGCGTCATCCGCGCCCGAGACCGGGCGTGACGCTGCGTGTCGGCGTGCCGCCAATCACGTTTGTGTTCCGCGCGCCGATCCGCAGGTCCTACACGGCAGCGACGCCGGGCGACAAGCTGGCGGACCGCAATCATGACGGCTATGTTGACCGCAAGGAAGCACGCCTGGCCTGGCGCCACGCGCATGCGAAAGTGAACACCGCGCTGGAACGCAAATACGATGCGGACGAGAACGGCTATCTCGGCCCGGCGGAGGCGCGGGCCATGCTGCGTGACCGTTTGCGCATCATTGAGACGCACGGCAAAGCGATCGTTAACACGGATATCGAGCGCGCGTACGACGCGGACGGCGACGGGATCCTGGACCGCGGCGAGGCGCGCCGGCTCCGCGTGGACATGGCGCTCGAGAGCTGAGCGGTTCGCGAGCAGGCCGCGATTCGGTTTGGCGGGCCCCGGGAGACTTCGGTTTCCCGGGGCCCGTCTGTCGTCTGATCTTTTTGCGTCACCCGCCGTTCCAAGAAAACGCCGCTGTCGAATCTTCTCCGCGCCTCGGCGTCTCCGCGGTAAGATCCAGCTCGGACATCAACGGAAACGTCTCGGCCGAGTCACAGATGAGAGCGCTGTCACAACGTAGGGTGCTTGTCCTGGAAGCCGCCTTGGGCGCCACGCTCGCGTTCGCCTGGCTCGGCGGCAAGAGTCTGTGGTTCGACGAGATCACGACACTGATTTTCACGCGGAGCTGGGCATCGCTCCGGCACTATGTTCCGCGCATCGAGCCGAACATGTCGCTGTACTATGTGCTGCTCCATTTCTGGGTGAAGCTTGGCGAGCACGAGATCGTTGTGCGCGGGCTTTCCGCGCTGTTCGGCGCCGCCTGCGTGCCGCTCACGCATGCGGTCGCGGCCCGGCTCTTCGGGTCGCGGGCCGGCTGGCTCGCGGCATTGCTGCTGGCGACGAACGCGTTTTTCCTGAAATACGTGCAGCAAGCGCGCGGCTACAGCCTGGTGCTGCTGCTCACGCTCGGCGCCGCCTACGGCTTGCTGCTGCTGCTCGACGGCGTGCGCTCATGGCGCGTCTGGTGCGGCACGGTGCTCGCCGCGGTGCTGGCGCCGTTCGCGCACTTGTATGCGGTGCTCGTGTTGATTGCGTTCGGGTTGGCCGTTCTGGTCGCGCGGCCGCGCGACGCACTGCGCGTGCCTGTGCTCTGGGCCGGCGCCGTGATCGGCGGCGCGCTGATCGGCACGTTGCTTCTGTTCATGAATGCGGACACCGGGCAAGTGAGCTGGCTCGCGCCGCCGCGGGTTCGGGATGTTGCGGAGACGTTCAGGCTGCTGGCCGGCGGCGGCCGGCTCCTGTGGTTGTATGCGCTGCTCGGCGGCGTCGCCCTGTGTGGCGCCGCGCGAAAGGGGGCAGGGCGGCAAGGCGCCTGGCCGCTCGTGTTCGTGCCGGCCTGGTTCCTGTTCCCGATCGGCGCCGCGTTCGTCTATTCCGTGCTGGTCAGTCCTGCCGTCACGGCGCGGTACCTCCTCGTGTGCGTACCGCCGTTCGCTATGCTCGCCGGTGCAGGTTTGGCGCGGATCCGGCCGCGAATGCTGCGTGTGGCCGTGCTCTTGCTCGCGCTCGGCATGGGCGGCCGTGAGGTGCTGCGGCATTACCGCGGGCCGTCCAAGGAGCAATGGCGCGAAGCCACGCAATACGTGCTTTCCGATGCACGGCCGGGCGACGCGATGCTCTGCTACCTCTATGTCGGGCAGGAGGCGGTCGAATACTACATGCGCAGACTGCGCGCCGAGCCCGGGCTGATTGAGATGGTGCCGTTCGCCGCCGGCCCAGAGCTCTGCGGCGCGCATCCCGACAAGCCGGACTTCCAGAAGGTCGCCGCGTTGTACCGCCACTATGAGCGGGTCTGGCTCGTGCTGAGCCATCACACGCTCGCGCAAATGGGACGCCCGCCGATCGCGGCAGCGCTGCGTCAGTCGCTCGCCGCGCGGTACGCGCTGAGCGCTGATAGAACGTTCAGGGGCGTGCATGTCCTGCGCTACGAACGGCGTCCGGCGCCGGAGAACTGAATCGACATGCCGAAATCTGAATGGGCTCCGCGCCAGTGCCGCAGCAGCCAGGAATGGCTGCCGTACTGTACCTGGCCTGTTCATGAGCCATCTGCCGAACACAAGCCGTTTCTGTTGGTCTTGAATCCGGCTCCGGGCTGCGGTAGCATCGCCGGCATCAGCAAGGAGATGGGAGAAGATGATACAGCCGGCAGACATGGAAGGGACGAACCCCGAAATCGATTTCCCGATCGTCGAGGAGCATGTCGACTGCGCGGGTACACGACGCGTGTTCAGGATCGAGGCCGAGCAGGTGAGCGAGGGCTGGGTGTTGACCGCGCGGGAGCCCGACAAGGACTACGGTTACGAGTTCCACGCGTTTTCGCCTTGTTCGCCGGCCCAGGCGCTGGGCCCGCTGCGCTATATGATCCGGGCCGGGCTCGCAACCAAATACCTCGACACTTCCTCGGATGAACTGGGCCTGACCCACGACCGCATGCACGGCATGATCTCCTACGACCAGGATTCCGACAGGGTCGGGCTGCTCGTGGACGGCAGGTTCGTGTCCATGCAGGAACTCGAGCGGATCCTCTCTGCCTATGAAGGCTGGCTCTTCGACCTGGCCATCGAGGACTCGTGAGCAGGACGTTTGCACATGATGACGTACCTCGCATGGTTCGGGGCCGGTACGATCCTGTCTGTCGTGCGAATCTTCCACCCAACACTCTCAAGCCTGAGCATCCTGCCCCGCCTTCGCCTGCGCGTTGCTCGGGGCTGCGTCGGGCTGTCGCCTGAATCATCCTGCTCCAAGATCTCACTGCTCCTCCCGCACAACGCCATGCCGCGATTCTCTTCTTTGCGAATCTGCGAATGCAGTTTTGAGAAGTTGCGAGTGAGGGGGTGCGCGGAGACGAGTGGAAAGGGGCGATTTGGACGGATTTGCGGGGTTGCATGCGGGAAATCGGTGGTTTGTGCGGGTCTGTTGGGAGGTTGGCACAGATTTTGCTATGTTTATGAAGTGACTAGGGAATGCGTTGGACTAGCGAATGGAGCCTGACGATGTTGAAGGGGCAACAGGAGATCGAGGTTTCTTGTTTCGACGAGGTGTTGACCTTGTTCGGCGACAAGCTGCGGTCGCATTTGCCGGAGAGCAGCGAGGCGCCGATCACATCGTTATCGTTGATGGTCGTCTATATTGCGGAGTACCTGACGCCGTCGGTCCAGCGAGTGGATGCGGAGAACAAGGTATTGTTCGCGGCGCACCTGAAGCAGTTGCTCTTCCACGTCACGAATTTGGAGGATGCGCTGTTGTTCATGGAGATGACGCAGGTATTACCCTGGCAAATAAGGCTTGTGAGCGACGACTTGTTACACCGGGAGGGTGTAAAGCAGGTCTGGGGTCTGCTCACAGGCCTTAGCTATCTGAATCAGAAACGGGATGCACGGCTCCGCGCGGAGATTGACGCGAAAGCGGAGGTCCGAGCGAAGCAGATCCTGTTCGAAGCCTACTGCGTGGCCCGCAAACATCGGTACGAGCCGAGCGCGTAGGGCCCGGGGAGTTGCGGACGGTGGGTGCTGAGTTCTCGGCGCCCACCGTTTTCCTATGCATCCTTTTTCGTCAGCGTCTTGCACATGCGTCGGAGCTGCGCGTGCGTGGTGCGATCGACTTTCGGATACTGCAGTTTCAAACCGCGCAAGGTTTTGGCCAGGATCTCGGCGACGGTCATGCGCATGTAGGGCTTGTTGTCGGCGGGAATCGCGTACCACGGCGCCCAGTCCCGTGACGTGGCGTTCAGCGCGTCTTGGTATGCGTCCATGTAACGGTTCCAGTGACGGCGTTCGGCGACGTCGGCTTCGCGGAACTTCCAGTTCTTCTCCGGTTCGTCGATGCGGGCGAGAAAGCGCCGGCGTTGCTCCGCGCGGCTGACATTGAGCCAGAACTTGACGATCACGGTCCCGTTCCGGGCAAGGTGCCGTTCGTGTTCGCGTATGGATTCGTAGCGCTCGTGCCAGATCCGCTTGGTGTTCGCGGGACCCGGCAGCGATTGCGCGCGCAGCAGTTCGGGATGCACACGCACAACGAGTACTTCCTCGTAGTAGCTGCGATTGAACACGCCGATCCGGCCGCGTTCCGGCAGGCAGCGCGTGGTGCGCCACAGAAAATCGTGGTCCGACTCTTCGGCGCTGGGCCGCTTGAACGAGAAGACCTGGCAGCCCGCGGGATTCACACCGCTGAGCACCGCGCGGATTGTACTGTCCTTGCCGGCCGCATCCATGGCTTGAAACACGAGCAGCAGCGCGTAGCGGTCCTCGGCATACAGGACCCGTTGCAGCTCCGCCAACTCGTCGACCAGCTCGGCCAGCCGCTTCTTCGACGCTTTCTTGCCGGGCGCCTTTCTCGGCGGCCCGGTCGGCGCCTTTGCACACTTGAACGATTCGTCGAACGGGACAAGATATGGGTGCTTCATTGCGTCCTCCGTGTTCGTTGGGGATTGGTCATTTGAAATTTGAAATTTGAAATTTGAAATTTGAGATTCGAGATTTGAGATTTGAGATTGGTGACGAATGCCCAGTGACTACGCCCGCGCAGGGCGGCGATTCAGTCTTCTGTAGTAACGCACGGTGGGACAGGCGATATCGAAACCTGCCTTCTCGTACGCGCGGCGCGCAGGTGCGTGGCCTGGGTCGCCGCCGGTCTTGACGGTGGCGTACGTCATGCCTTCTGCCTCGAAGATCGCGAGCACCTGCGCGTACATGCGTTGGCCGATTCCCTGCCCTTGGTACGCGGGGTCCACGGCATTGTTCCCGATCTCCCCGGTCTGCCGCTGCCTGTCCAGCGTGAAGGTGATGAACCCGACCACCTGCCCTTCACGCACCGCGACCCGTACCCAGTCGCCGTGCCCGCCGCAGAACCGCCGGATCGCGCTTGTCTTCCTCGCCTCCCAGCCCCCGTGCAGCATCTCGTAAAGATCGGCCGGCAGTTCCCGGCGCCACGCTTCATGGATCGCGCGCCAAGCCGCAACCGCGACCGCACAGATCCGCTCGAGATCGCCCGGCAAGTATTTGCGGATTGACACGGAATCGCTCATCGTCGCCTTCGCCTCCGATTCTCGAAAAGGCCGCGCTGCCTTGGCACCACGCAAAAGAAAACGCACCGCGAAATAGGAGGCAGTCGATTGACGCGGACGCGCCAGAGAATATAGCCTTTCCAGTTTCCAGTTTCCAGTTTCCAGTTTCCAGTTTCCAGTTTCCAGTTTCCAGTTTCTCGTAGCGAAGCGAAGACCCGCCATAGCCTCCGGCGAAGGCGGGCAGTTTCCACGCACTTGACATCGTCCCGGCATAGTGCCAGTCTATGGCGTGTCGTTCTTAGCGAGAAGAATTCGGAGGCGGCCATCATGCCGGACGAGGCGCTCCATTCCGTCGTCGATCTGCGGCCGGGCCATCACACGTGTTGTCTGTTCGACAACGATGCGGAGCACGACGCGGTGCTTCTTGACTATGTGAAGATCGGGCTGGATCGCCGGGAATTGGTGCTGTACGTGGTTTCGGCTGCCCGGCGCGAGGCGGTGTTGGCCGCGCTGCGCGCGGGGCGAATCGATGTCGACACGTATCTGGCCGACGGGCGTCTGCGATTGGAGCAGGCGGAGTCGTTTTTTCTGCATGGCGGCGTGTTTGATCCGGAAGTGATGGTTGCCACGCTGGCGGATGCGGCGCGGCAGGCGGTGGACCGCGGGGCGGCGGCACTGCGTGTAGCGAGCGACATGGACTGGGCCGCACAAGGAGCGCCGGGCGCGGAACGGCTTCTGGAATATGAGGCGCGGCTCCAGCGCGTGTTTAACGGGGACCGCTGTCTGACGGTTTCGTTTTTCGACACGCGCGCGTTCGGCTCGGATGCGTTGCTGGTCGTGCTGTCGGTTCATCCGATCGTGATTCTGGGACGCAGGCTTTATCCGAACATCTTTCACATGTCGCTGGAAGACATGGCGGGCACGGACCTGGCGCGCGGCACGTTGACGCACAGGCTGCGGCTGCTCACGGAATGGAAGGCGAAAGAGGAGCACCTGCTGGAAGAGAAGCGGCGTGCCGGCGAATACTTGCGCATTGCCGAAGTGATCTTTGTTGCGCTCGACTTTGTCGGCACGGTCACGCTCATCAACGACAAGGGCTGCCGGTTGCTCGGGTTGCACCGCCGGGACGTCATCGGGCAGGATTGGTTCGAGACGTTTCTGCCCAAACGCCTGCGGGTCCCGGTCAAAGGCGTGTTTGTCCGGCTCATGGAAGGCGAGGGCGAATGGCTCGAGTACTATGAGAACCCGATTGTGACTGCCTCGGGCGAGGAACGCCTGATTGCGTGGCACAACACGCTGCTGAAGGACGTGGAGGGCCGGAATGTCGGCACGCTGTCGGCGGGCGAAGACATTACGGAACGGCGGTCCATGGAGCAGGCGCTGGCCGAACGCGAGCAGCGTTACCGGCGACTGTTCGAAGAGTCGATGGACGCCGTGTTCGTGCACGATCTGGCCGGCAACATGTTGGAAGTGAACCAGAGCGCATGCGAGTTGCTCGGTACCAGTGCGGAGCGGCTTCTGGCCACGTCAGTGCCGAAGCTGCATCCGCAAGAGGAGTTGTCGATCTGCCGCTGGGCCTTCGAGGCCATCAGAGACCGGGGACAGGTTCGTTTCCAGTCTCGGTTCCTGCGTCATGACGGCACGCTGATCGGCGTGGATATCAGCGCCAGCATCGTCGACGAGGAGCGCGGTATCGTCCAGGCCGTTGTCCGCCGGCTCTCGTCCGGCAAGAGTGATCCGTCATCAGTGATCAATGATCAGTGATGCGGCAAACAGAGGCGCACCGCCTCGGGTGACCATTGACGATGCCGCACTGCTTCGGTATGGTCGCAGAGGAGGAGCAACGCATGGGGAACAGCGAGCTGAAAACAAAGAAGTTGAACGCTGTCGAGGTCGATCGCGGCAAGTCGATCGATGCGCTTCTGCAGGAGATGGGCGAGACGGGTTTCCAGGGCAAGACGTTGGCAGGCTGCGCGGAGGTCATGCTGGCGATGCGCGACGATCCGGACGTGACCAGCGTGTTTGGCTATGCCGGTTCGCTCTCGACCACGGGCCAGTGGAAGATCGTGAACTGGCTGATCGAGAACGGGTTCATCGACGTGCTGGTCGGGACCGGCGCGAATCTGTCGGAAGACATCATTGACGCGATGGGTTTCGGCTACTGGCAGGGCTCGCACCGGACCGACGACGACCGGTTGTTCGAGCAAGGGTTCAACCGCTACTACGACGTCTATGTCGACGAGAACGAGTACGGCAAGATGACGCGGCTGTTGACGGAGTTCATTTTGTCACTCGAGCCGGATCGCGGCTATTCTTCTCGCGAGTTCCTGGGCTTGCTCGGGAACTGGCTGGCTGCACGCGATATTCACAGCATTGTGGCGGTTGCGGCCGCACACGATGTGCCCGTTTTCTGTCCCGCCATCGCGGACAGTCCGTACGGCGACGCCGCGCTGCTGGCCGAGAACAAGGGGTTTCATCTCGCGATTGACGGGATGAAGGATTACGTGGAGTTGATGGCGCTGGGCGCGAAGATCAGGGAGACGGGCGTTGTCTATATCGGCGGCGGGGTCCCGAAAGATTTCATACAGTTGCTCGCGGTTTCGGCGGACCTGCTGGATGACAACACGAGCGACACGCGCATTCCCAGGGTCCGGGACAGCGTGCCGGACCGGAGCTATCCGCATCGGTACGCCGTGCAGATTACGACGGATTCCCCGCAATGGGGCGGACTCTCCGGCTGCACGTTCGAGGAGGCCGTCTCCTGGGGCAAGGAGACGTTTGAGGGGCACTTCGCTCAATGCTACTGCGACGCGACGATCGCGCTGCCGATCATCGCGCACGCCATGGCCGAGCGTATCCAGGGCGACGCACCGCCGCGTCAGCAGCTCTTCTAGCAAGCGGCTGTACGCCCGGCGTCCTGCATTTGGTGCGCAAGCCGGTGCGGCGTCTTCACCCCGCCTGCGGCCGCGGCGCGCCCGCGGCTAGACCCAATCCTCGCTGAGGATCCGGCCCTGGAGCCCGACAACGATCACTTTGATCGGGACCTTGCGTGTCGCTTGTTCCGCCGCTTGCCGCGCCAGTTCCAGCAGTCCTCTGCAGCAGGGGACCTGCATGATCATGACCGTGAGCGTGTTGATCCTTGCCTCGTCGATCAACGCTCGGATCTTCCGGACATACACCTCGGGGCCGTCGTCCAGTTTGGGACAGGCGATGGCGAGCGCTTTGCCTTTCAGGTAGTCCTTGTGGAAGTCACCGAGCGAGAATCCGACGCAGTCGGCCGAGAGCAGCACGTCGGCGCCCTGGTACTGCGGGGTGCGCGGGGACATGAGATGCAGTTGGATCGGCCAGTGCGTGAGGTGCGAGGGGCGTTTGCCTGCTTCGGGCGCCGGCTCCGGGCGCGGCTCCGTGAACGTCATCGAGCGTGAGCCCGGGCAGCCGCCGTGTGTCGCGTGTTCGGGTTGCATGGTGCTGTCCTCCTCGTTGTCCAGCGGGTTGTCGATCCCTTTGTCCGCAAGTACGCCGAGCGCCTGCTCCAGATACTCGGTCTGACCGTGCGCCTTCAGATGTTCAAGATGCGCCTTGATCGTGTTCGCGCCGTGTTTGACGATGTTCGCCATGACGCGTTGCTCGTCGTAGTCTTCGGCTTCGCGTTCCTCGATCGTGATCGCGGCTTCCGGGCAGTGCCCGAGACAGGCGCCCAATCCGTCGCAGAACAGATCGCTCACGAGCCGGGCCTTGCCGTCTATGAGCTGGATTGCGCCTTCCGGGCAGTTCGGAATGCACAGCCCGCAGCCCGTACATTTTTCATGGTCGATCGTGATGATTTTTCGTTTCATGAGCTCGCTCCTCCCGGTTCTGTCCTCACTGTCTGTCGCCAGCATAGCAGCCGGCTTGCATCAAATCGTTGATCCACATCAAGAATCACGGTCGGTTGCCGCACGCGGCAACCGAACTCTGTACAAGCGCACGCCCGTTCTGCTACCTTGCCCAGTCAATGGACAGCGCGACACTTTTGAACAGCTGCGCGTATTTCAAGGGGCTCCAGCCGTCGAGCCGCACGGCGCTCGCGCGCGTGTCGAGGCTGCGCGAGCTGCGCAAGGCAGACACGCTGTTCCTCGAGGGCGGCAGCGGCGAGGCCGTCTTCGTGCTGGGCTCGGGCAGCCTGCAGCTCGTCAAGACCACGGAGGCGGGCAAGGAAACGGTGATCCGTACGGTCGAGCCCGGCGAGGTGTTCGCGGAGGTCATCCTGTTCCAGAGCGATGCCTACCCGGTCACGTGCGTGGCCGTGGCAAAGAGCGTCGTGCTCGGAATCCCGAAACGCGAGTTCCACGCGCTGCTCGATACGGCCGAGTTCCGCAACGATTTCATCGCGATGCTCATGCGGCGGCTCCGCTATCTGGCCGACCGTATCCAGGATCTGACCGCGCACGATGTGGAAGCACGCCTGTTCGGATTCCTCGAACAGCAGTACGGACGGCACGAAGAGTACCGGGTGCCGCTCTCGAAAAAGGCCGTCGCCGCCGCGATCGACGCAACGCCCGAAACACTGTCCCGCCTGCTCCTGCGGTTGGCGAACGAGAAGAAACTCTTATGGAAAGGCCGAACCGTCCGCCTGCCCGCCGGCTTCTGGGAGAATGTTGAATGATGAGTGATGGAGATGTGAAACTTGAAACTTGAAATTTGAAATTTGAAATTGGAGGGAAGAACGTGAGATAGTCTATTGAAGCGGGGTGCACGGAACACGCATTCTTTCCAATTTCCAATTTCCAATTTCCAATTTCCAATTTCCAATTTCCAATTTCCAATTTCCAATTTCCAGACCATGTCCTTCTACGCAGACTTACACATCCACTCCCGCTTCTCCCGCGCGACGAGTCGGGACTGCAATCTGGAGAACCTGGCATACTGGGCTCGGAAGAAGGGGCTTTCGGTGCTGGGCACGGGCGACTTCACGCATCCGGAGTGGGTGGCGGAGATCCGGCAGAACCTGGCGCCGGCGGAACCGGGTTTGTTCCGGCTGCGCGACGAGTTGGACCGTGCAGTGCAGGCACGGCTCGACGCGAGCTGTCGCGGGCCGGTCCGGTTTGTGTTGGAGGTCGAGATTTCGACGATCTACAAGAGCCGCGACAAGACGCGGAAGGTGCACCATGTGATCTTTGTCCCGGACCTCGAGAGCGCCGATCGCGTGACGGCGCGGCTCGCGCAGATCGGGAACCTCAAGTCGGACGGGCGCCCGATCCTGGGGCTCGACAGCCGGGACCTGCTCGAGATCGTGCTGGAATCGGGCGCGGGCAGCTATCTGGTGCCGGCCCATATCTGGACGCCCTGGTTTTCCGCGCTCGGCTCGAAGTCCGGGTTCGACAGCATCGACGAATGTTACCGCGACCTGGCGCCGCACATCTTTGCCGTGGAAACCGGCCTGTCCTCGGACCCGCCCATGAACTGGCGCGTGTCGCAGCTGGACCGGTTCCGGCTGATCTCCAACTCCGACGCACATTCCCCACGCAAGCTCGGCCGCGAAGCCTGCGTGTTCGAGACCGAGCCGGACTACTACGCGATGCGACGCGCGCTCGAAACAGGGCAGGGCTACGGCGGTACCGTCGAGTTCTTCCCGGAAGAAGGCAAGTACCACATGGACGGGCACCGCAAATGCGGCGTGTGCCTGGCGCCGGAGGAGACCCGCGCGCAGGACGGGCGCTGTCCGGTCTGCGGTAAGCTCCTGACGATCGGGGTCATGTACCGGGTCGAAGCGCTTGCGGACCGGGCCGAAGGCCAGACAAAGCCGGCCGCCCTGCCGTACCGCAGCTTCATCCCGTTGCCGGAAGTGCTGGGCGAGATCGAGCATGTCGGGTCGGGCAGCAAGCGCGTGGCACGCGCGTATGACGCGCTGATCGCGCAGCTCGGGCCGGAACTGCACATCCTGGAACACGCCGACCTCGAAGAGCTGCGCCGGGCCGGCGGATCGCCGCTGGCCGAGGCGATCGGGCGCATGCGTGCGCGCCGCGTGATCCGAAAGCCGGGCTTCGACGGGGAGTACGGCGTGATTCGGCTGTTCACCGAAGAAGAGTTGCAGGCGGTCGAGCAGCACGAGAAGCTGCTCGATGTGCCGGCCGCCGAGCCGCCGCGGCCGGATCTTGCGAAGCCGGCCTCGGCCGAGCCGGATGTGACCGAACTGCTTGCACTGGCGTCCGAGGCCGAAACGATGCCGGCGCTCGTGCGCGAGCCGCCCCAGACGTATATGGCGCTGGGCACCGGCGGCGTGCTCGACGGGCTGGATCCCGAACAGCGCGCGGCCGCCGAAAGCACCGACGGCGCCCTGCTCGTCGTCGCCGGGCCCGGCTCCGGCAAGACGCGCACGCTCACCTTCCGGATCGCACATCTGATCGGCGATCTCGGGATTGCGCCGGAGGAATGCCTCGCGATCACATTCACGAACCGGGCCGCGAACGAAATGCACGAACGACTCCATGTCTTGTTGCCCAACGTTGTCGAGCGCATCGCCGTGCTGACCTTTCACGGGCTGGGCCTGGCCATCCTTCGCAAGTACGCCGCCAGGCTCGGGCTCGCGCCGTCCGCGCGTGTGCTCGGGGAACGGGAGCGGCGCGCGCTGGCCGCGGAACTGTGGGACGTGTCCGAGCGCAAGGCCGCCGCCACGCTCGCACGGCTGGGCAAGCTGCGCGCGGGCGGCGCAAACGTGCCCGAACACGACGCGCTCGCCGATGCGCAGAGCCGCTACGTGCAGGCGCTGCGCGCGCGGAACCTGCTGGATTTCGACGACCTGATCGCGTTGCCAATCGAGCTGCTCGAGTCGTGTCCGGACGTTGCCGAAGCCTGCCGCGTACGCTACGGGCGCCTGTCCGTGGATGAGTACCAGGATATCGATGCGCGACAGTACCGGTTGCTGCGGTTGCTGGTCACGCCGGCCGCACACCTGTGTGCGATCGGTGATCCGGACCAGGCAATCTACGGTTTTCGCGGCGCCGATGTGCGGTTCTTTCAACAGTTCACCCGGGATTTTCCCGGCGCACGCGTTGTGCGGCTCAAACACAACTACCGCTCGACCCGAACGATCGTTGACGCCGCGCTCCAGGTCATCGCGCCCCGCTCGCTGCTCGGCGAACGCGACATCACCACGCGCAAACAACACACGGCCAGGATCGTGATTCGCGAGGCGCCCTCCGATCGGGCCGAAGCCGAGTTCGTTGTGCATACAGTCGAGCGCATGATCGGCGGGTCCACCTTCTTTTCTATGGACAGCGGACGGGTCGGGGCCGCAGACGGCGCCGATCTCTCGTTCGGCGATTTCGGCGTCCTGTTTCGGACCGATGCACAGGCAGACCTGCTGGCCGAGGCCTTTGCGCGGTCCGGTATCCCGTTCGAACGGCGTTCCCATACCTGCCTGCTCGACGATCCCGTGGTCGCCGCGCTCGTGCGCAAAATCGACGAGGGCCCGCATACGTTGCCGCTGACGGAACGGCTCGCACAGGCTGTCGCCGACATCGAGGAGCCCGCCGCCGCGGTCGAGGCCAGGCGCGCAAGCGGGTTGCTCCAGACCGTCGCCGCCAGGAACGGGACCGACGCCGTGCGGTTCGCCTCCGAACTCGCCATGGGCATGAGTGTCGACCTCTGGGACCCCCGCGCGGACCGTGTCTCGCTGCTCACGCTGCATGCGGCCAAAGGCCTCGAGTTCCGCGTCGTGTTTATGACCGGGTGCGAAGACGGCGTGCTGCCCTTGCGGTTCGGACCCGAAGAGGCGCCCGAGGACCAGACCAATGAGGAACGCCGGCTGTTCTTCGTCGGTATGACCCGCGCGCAGGACGCGCTCTTCCTGTGCCACGCCAAAAAGCGCATGTGGCGCGGGAAATCCAGGGATATGCCTGTTTCGCCCTTCCTCACCGATATCCAGGACCAGCTCCTGCAACGGGCCGACGAAACGCACCGCCGCAAGGCACGACGCCCGGCAGGCGAACAGCTCGAGCTGTTTTGACACGCCCCATAGCGCAGAAGTGCAGCGCGTCTTCGAGTTGTACACGGGCGAGCTCACGCAGAGCGTAGGTGTGGACCGAGCCTGCGCGCAGCACGAGTCGGCCGTGCGGGTGCACTGTGACCCCCATCTTGCCGCGATTCCGGACCGCACGCTGCCACAGCTTCGCTTGCGGTGAACCGCCCGGACCGTTAGAATGCTCGCCCATGACCGCAGAGCATCGGAACCATGCGCGGGGCGCGCGGCGACCGGAATGGATACCGGTCAAGGCTTTTGCCTGTGCGATTTTGATCGGCACGCTGCTGTTGATGCTGCCCTGGTCGCGTGCGGGCGGGGGCTGGACCGCGCCGTTGCCGGCATTGTTCACGGCCACGAGTGCGACCTGCGTGACGGGCCTGATCGTGGTAGATACGGGCTCGTATTTCTCGCATTTCGGGCAACTCGTGATCCTGTGTCTGATGCAGATCGGCGGGCTCGGGATCATGACGATGGGCACGTTCTTCCTGATCCTGATCGGGCGCCGGCTGCGCGTGCGCGACGAGTTCGTGCTGATGGACTCGCTCGGCTCCGACCACGTCCGGGGCCTGCGTTCGCTGATGTGGCATGCGTTCATCTTCGCGATGCTCTTCGAAGCGAGCGCCGCCGCGGTGCTCGCGCATCGGCTTGTCGCCGTGCACGGTTATCCGACGGGTCGCGCCGTCTACGTGGGGCTGTTTCATGCGGTCAGCGCATTCTGTAATGCCGGGTTCTCCCTGTTCGCGGACAGTCTGATGGGGTTGCGAACCGATCCGGTCGTCGTATGGACCGTGATCGGCCTGATCGTCATCGGTGGGCTCGGGTTCCTGGTGCTGTACAATCTGACGCATGTGCGATGGTGGAGCCGCAACCGGCTGCGGCGCGGCAGGCTTTCGCTGCACACGAAGCTTGTGCTGAGCGCGTCCCTGTTCCTCGTGCTTTTCATGTGGACTGCGTTTCTCGTGCTGGAGTGGGGCAACACGCTTGCGCCGCTGCCCTGGACGCACAAGCTCAATGCCGCGCTTTTCCAGGCCGTCACCCCGCGAACGGCCGGGTTCAATGTCGTGGATATGGCCGCCGTCCAGCCGGCGACGCGGTTCCTGACGATGCTCATGATGTTCGTCGGCGGCTCGCCCGGTTCGACCGCCGGCGGGATCAAGACTACGACCGTGTTCGTCATGCTCGCGACCGTATTCGCCATGATCAAGGCGCGTGACGAGACCGATATCTTCGGGCGCACCATCTCCACGCGTGTCGTCAGAGAGGCGCTCTCCATCTTCATTCTCGGCGTGTTCTGCGTGCTTGTCGCGTTCGGGATCCTGCTCGTGAGCGAGCATGCGCTCTGCTTGCTCGGGTCCCAATCCCGGCCGGAAGCGTTGCTGTTCGAGACCATCTCCGCGATCGGGACCGTCGGGCTTTCCACCGGCATCACCGCCAGGCTCTCGTTCGTCGGTAAGCTCTGCATCATTGTCAGCATGTTCATCGGCCGGCTCGGCCCGATGACGATCGCCTTGATTATCGGAGGCAAAGAGAGCGTTACGGCGATCCGATATCCGGAGGAGGAGGTCGTTGTTGGGTAGGGGAGAGGGAAATTTGAAATTTGAAATTCGAGCCCCAAGAGCCATAGTCTTTTCCTGAAACCTGAAACCTGAAACCTGAAACCTGAAACCTGAAACCTGCCACGTTGGGCCCGCGCGGCGGGCCCAAGTGGCCACTTGCCCCGAGGCGCTTTGCGCTCGGGGCGACGTGGAAACCACGCGGAGGCGTTCACAATGCAGCGAGTAGGAATCATCGGGGCGGGCCGGTTCGGCTCGGTGTTGGCCCAGAGCCTGGCGGAACGCGGTGTGGAGGTGCTGCTTCTCGATCGGAGCGCCGAGGCCGTAAAGCGAATGACCAACGCAGTGTCCCGCCCTGTCCAGGGCGATGCGACGAACGCGAACGCATTGACGGAAGCCGGTTTTGCCGACTGCGACTCGGTGGTTGTCGCGATTGGCGGGAACATGGAGGCGAGCATTCTGGCCACGATTGTTCTCAAGGAGATGAAGGTCAAGCATGTCGTTGCGCGCGCGGAGTCGGATATCCACGGCAAGGTGCTCGAACGGGTTGGCGCCGATCGCGTGATCTACATCAACCGCGACATGGCGCGGCGGTTGGCCATGCATCTGTGGGCGCCGACCGTATTGGACTATTTCGAGATTGCCGACGGCGTGAGCATTGTCGAGATGAAGGCGCCGCGCAAGTTCTGGGGCAAGACGATTGCAGGCTTGAACATCCGGCCCGAATACGGCGTCACGATCATGACGATCCGGCGCAAGAACGCCGAAGGCAAGGTCGAGAATCTTGTGACACCGACCGGCGAGGACGCGATCGAGGAGGAGGATATCCTGGTTGTGTTCGGCGCCGATGCGAACGTCAAGAAACTCGAGCAACTGAACTAGTCCGGAATGGCGCTTAGTCTGTTTCGCTAATCTTCACTGCTCACTGTCCCCCCGCCGGCCCGCGGCCGGCCAGCGGCACGGCCGCCCACCACCCGAACTGGAACTGCCGGTATCCGTCCAACGAGCCCATGATGTGCCAGGTCCCGGTCGGCTGGTGGTAGAGCGCGAGGTCGGCGCGGCCGTCGCCGTCGTAGTCGGCGGGCACGGGCTGCGGTTCGCTCCAGCCGAACTGCTGCGAGTGGAATCCGTCGGCAGAGCCCAATACGTACCAGGTTCCGGTCGGCGGGTGATACAGCGCGGGATCCGCGCGGCCGTCGCCGTCATAGTCCGCGGGCACGGGGATCGGCTCGCCCCAGCCGAACTGCCGCACGGAATAGCCCTCGCTCGAGCCCAACACGTGCCAGTTGCCGGAAGGCGGGTCGTAGAGCGCGAGGTCGGCGCGGCCGTCGCCGTCATAGTCGGCCGGGACAGGGACGGGCCGGCTCCAGCCGAACTGGGTTGCCTCGAATCCGTCTGCCGTCCGCAGCCGATACCACGTACCGTCGGCCCCGTAGTAGACCGCAAGGTCGGCACGACCGTCGGCGTCAAAATCGGCCGGGACCGGCCGGGTCTCGCTCCAGCCGAACTGGCGAGTCGAGAAGCCGTCCGCGCTGCCCTGGACATACCAGACCGCGCTCGGCCCGTCGCACACGGCCAGATCGGTGCGGCCGTCATTGTCGTAGTCGCATGGCACGAGCAGCGCCGCGGACCAGCCGAACTGCCGTGCGATGAACCCTTCCGTGCTGCGCTGCAGATACCAGGTTCCGGAGTCCGGGTGGAACACCGCCGGATCCGCCTTGCCGTCCGCGTCGAAGTCGAACGCGGTCCGGACCGGTACATCCTGAATCGTGCACGTGTGCAGTGTGCGTGCGCCCAGCAGCGCATTGACGGGGTCGTGCAACGTCAGCATGAACGTCTCGCCGTCATCGACGATCCGATCCCGGAGGATCGGGACCGGGACCGCTTCCGTCGTGCTGCCCGGCGCGAAGGTCAGCGTGCCCGGGGCCAGCACGAAATCCACCCCGTTACTGGCCGTGCCCCCGCTCGGCGTGTAGCCGACCGTTACCGGCTTGGCCGAGCTCAGGGTCAGCACCACATCGAGTCCGGCCGTGCCGGCATGTTCGGAGACCGACGAGGTGGGCCCGGCGAACTGGACCGCGGTCGTGTCGTCGTCGGTGATCGTGAGCGTGTAGGCGGGGACCGGGCCGAGCGTGGCATTCACGGCATTGCTCAGCGAGAAGACAACCGTTTCCGCGTCCTCGTCGACCAGGTCCTGCAGTACCGTCGTGGCAAAGGTCTTGCCGGTCTCGCCCGATACGAACAGCAGCGTGCCGGGCGGCCGCAGATAGTCCGAACCGCCTTGAGCCGTACCGCCGGTGCGGAGGAACTGCACGCTGATCATTTGCAGCGACGGCCCGGAGAGCGCGACCGGCACGTTCACGATGCCGGCCGCTTCCGTCACCGTGCGGCCCGGCTCCGCGAACGAGACGGTGACCTCGTCGTCGTCGAGGATCGTGTAGGTATGCGTCGCAGGCGTGCCGAGCGTGAGGCCCGCGCCGTTCGTGAGCGTGACGAGCAGCGTCTCCGCCGGCTCGTCCAGCACGTCCTGCAGGATCGTCACTGCGATCTGACGGTTCGTGAGGCCCGGCCCTAATGTCAGCACACCGTCGGCAAGCGCGTAGTCATGCCCGTTCGACGCCGTGCCGCCCGTGATCGTGTAGCCGACCGTGCCCGATCCGCTCGGCTCCGGAGCGACCGAGACCGAAAGCTGAGCGAGTCCCGCCGCTTCCGTGTCGGACGAGGCCGTCTGATCGAACGCGACCGTGCCCGCAACGGGCAGTGCGTTCGTGAGCGTGAACGTGTCGAGCACCGTCCCGTCCAGCGCTTTCGCCGTGATCGTGCAGAGCTCGCCGGCGATCCGGACCAGGCAGTAGTGGTAGGCCCTTGCTGCCGTGACCACGTAGGGCATGGCCAGGTCAACGTTATAGAGCCCGGCGCCGGCCCCGCCGCTGGTGACGTGCTCGATGCCGTCCACCGAGCATCGCGAATAGTGATGATTGTGCCCGGCCAACACGGCCGCCACCTCGTTACTCACACATAACGGCTGCAGCCGGCTCTGCACGTTGCCGTCGTTGCGCCCGGTCATCGCGCCCCAGCCCGGCTGGTGCAGAAGCAGAAACTTCCAGACCTTGTCCGTGCCGGCCAGGTCCGCCGCGATCCAGTTGTACTGCGCGGAGCCCGGCGCGTAGCTCGTGTATTGGTCGACCACCACGATATGCGCGGGGCCGTAGTCGAAGGACCAGTAGCGGCCCGCCACGAACGGGTAGGGCAGGTACTTCACGAAACCCGCACCCGCACCCTCGTGGTTGCCAATGCACGCGTTGACCGGCATGTTCGCCTGCAGTTCGAGCGTGTCGCTCTGCGCTCGATTGAAATAGTGGTCCTGCCAGTACGTCTCCGAATCGCTCAGGACCAGATCGCCGCTGCTCAAGACCAGCGTCTGCAGGCCCGGCTCCCCCGCAACTTCGTCCAGCAGCCGGCCGTTGCTCTGGTCGAATTGCGACGGGTTCGAGCGCGAGTCGCCATAGAGGAAGAACGACGTGTCCGTCGCCGTCAGCGGCGGCCCCGTCCGGAACGTGCCCGGGTGCTGCGTCGCGTTCGCCGTGACCCGATAGTAGTACTTCGTCTGCGCCGTGAGATTTGTGATTGTGAACCGGTGCTGATGCTCCCCGTACTCGGTCGTGCCGACCGAGCCGCCCGCGTATGACAGATTCGTGCCCCATTCCAGCGTGCACCCCGACGTCGTATCCAACTGCCACAAAACCGTCATCGACGTGGGCGTGCCCGGGTAGTACAGGTACGGACCCTTCCGCATCGCCGCAACGCAGCATGTGGCGCAAATGAGCAGACACACCGCAGTCAGGCTGCGGTACCGTCGACGGGCACCGCACGGCGCCCGCCGCATATGCCGACCCGCCGACATACATCACCTTCCTTTTCCCCTTTGACCCTACCACATCGAGGGGCGTATGACGAGCCTGAAATGTGGGGCCGAAACCCGCGAACATACGTGCAAATCGTGACGGCTCAAGTATGTGCTTCAACCCAGGGTGACGTTGCACAAGGTCGGTCTGCCCGTTGGCGTTCGACGCGCGTATCGCCGGACACTTCTTCCTCATCGAGTGGGACCGGTAGAATGCGCGTCCTCGTTCTTCGCTGCGTGGCAAGACGGGCCTGCCTTGGCCCTACTTCGTTGCCGCGCGTTGTGCCGCGTGGCGCTGCGAAGGGCCACCTCCGTCCTGCGCCGGGAGGGCTTGCCCTCCGTAGCTCAAGCCCTTCCCAGGGCGCAGAGCGAAGGAGGGAGGCGCGAACCGGGTTCGAACCGGTGTACCAGGTTTTGCAGACCCGTGCCTAACCACTCGGCCATCGCGCCTTGTCGGAATCAATCGGCCGGAAAAGGCTATTTCGAACCGGTCCCGGCAGCCGCCTTCCTGGCCAAGGCTTTCTTGCGTTTCAGCTGCCGTTTCCGGCTTTTCCGTTTCACTCTCGCTCGGAGTTGCTGTCCCATAAGTCATCGCGTTTATCACAAATCGCGCCAACCCGTCAAGGAGGAGAATGGGTTGCCCTCCGCAGCTCGACCGAAAGGGAAGAGCGAAGGAGGGTTGATGGTTGACAGTGGATGGTATACGCTTGCGGCATCATTGCGCGGGAGGATGTCTGTGCGTAGGTTGCGGCCGGACCATGTCTGAGAACCATCCTTCGGATACGTGTCGTCGATCGGCGCTTGTCGTGTCCGTCTGCGCCGGCGTTCTGGTCGTTCTCGTCCTGCTCGTCTTCGGACGCACCGTCACGCACGAGTTCGTGAGCTGGGACGACGGGTTCCACATCTACGAGAACCCGGCGATGAACCCCGTCACGGCCGCCAAGCTCGCAAGGTTCTGGCGGCGCCCACAGGACTTTCCCTTGACCTACACGTTCTGGTCCGTTCAAGCGCGGCTCGTGCGCCGCTCTGCGCCGGGCCGACCGGCCGGCGTTTGTGATCCGCGCGTATTTCATGCGGCGAACGTCATGTTGCACGCTCTCAACGCCTTGCTCGTCTTTTCCGTTCTGCTTGCTGTGTTCGAGACCGGCGCCGGGTGGCGCGGCGCGCTCGCCTGCGCATGCGGCGCCGCCCTGTTCGCCGTGCATCCGGTCCAGGTGGAACCCGTCGCCTGGGTCTCGGCCGCGAAAGACCTGCTCAGTACATGCTTTGCGCTGATTGCGTTGCGCGTTTTTCTGGCGGGGCTCCGCACCGCGCCCGGCGCGAGACGTGCGGTCCGGCTGCGCCTGGTCTGCTGCGGACTTCTTGGCTCGGCGGCATTCGCGTTGGGTTTGTTTTCTAAACCGACCGCGGTCGTCACGGCGCCCATCGCCGTCGTGCTCGGCTACCGTCTGTGCCGGGGTTCAGCCGCGCAAGCCTGGGCCGTGCCGGGCAGCCGTATTCGTTTCGTGGCGTTTGGCTTGTGCCTGCCGCTTCTCTGGGCGGCGGCCAGTCTGCCGTTGCTGGTCTTGAGCAAGAGCGGCCAGCCGGACTCGGCCATAACGTTCGTGACCCCGTGGCCGGCCAGACCGTTGGTGGCCGTTGACGCGCTGGGCTTCTACCTCTACAAGCTTTTCGTGCCGCTCCGGCTTGGTCCCGACTACGGACGCTCCCCGCATGCTGTGTTGAGCGCCGGGATTGCCCCGTGGGCGGCCGCCGCGGCGGTCCTGCTTGGCGTGGCCGTGCTGGCCTGGTCGCTGCGCGGCCGGGGCAGGTGGATTCCCGCCGCCCTTGTTGTTTTCGCTGTCGGCCTGCTGCCGGAACTCGGGCTCGTGCCGTTTGGATTCCAGGATATCTCGACGGTCGCGGATCGGTACCTGTACCTGCCGATGTTGGGCGCCGCCCTGGCCGTCGCCGGTTGGGCCCATGCCGCCCTGTCCCGGTGGCCTGGGCGGGTGGCACTTGCCGTTCTGATTGCACTCTCGGCCGTGCGCAGCACGGTGCAGGCTCGGATATGGCACGACAGCGTCTCGCTCTTTGCGCACGCGCTCCGCTTGAATCCGGACAGCTACCCGTCGCACAACAACTTGGGCAAGGCGTTCGTGGAGAAAGGCAAGCCCGAGGACGCGATGCGCCACTACGAAGCGGCCCTGCGCATTCGTCCGGAAGACGCCAAGGTCCGCAACAACATGGGCCTGGCCTTCACGAAGTTGGGGCGGCGCGATCGGGCAATCGCATGTTTTCGCGACGCGCTCGAACAGGATGCGGGCTATGCCGACGCCCATAACAACCTCGGCGCCGCTCTCTCCGAACGCGGACAGACCGACGCGGCCGTCCGACATTGGCAACGCGCACTCGCGCTGAACCCGCTGTTGGCGGAAACCCACAACAACCTGGGCCACGCGCTCGCGGGCCGGGGCGACGCCGACGCCGCGATGCGCCACTACCGCATCGCGATCGCGCTGAACCCGCACTATGCGCGTGCGTACGACAATCTCGGGGTCGCCCTGTTCGATCAGGGCCGGCTTGACCAGGCGATCCGACACTACCGCACCGCGCTGGCGCTCGCGCCCGATGCGGCAGCGTCCCATAACAACATGGGCCTGGCTCTCGCGCGCAAAGGCAAGACCGCGGCCGCCATGGCGGCATATTCCACCGCCATCCGGCTGGACCCGGACCTGCTGGTCGCCCGCAACAACCTGGGGAACGCCTTCTTGAGCATGAACCGCCTCGACGAGGCGCAACGATGCTATGCGTCCGTACTTGCGCGCGCGCCGAATCATGCCGAGTCGCTGAACAATCTCGGCGTGGTCATGGGCAAACGCGGGCGCCATGCGGAGGCCCTGCGCTACTTCTCCGCTGCCGTCCGAGAGCGGCCCGACTATGCGGAAGCCCGCCGCAACCTGGAACTCGCCCGCTCCGTGCTTGGCGCGCCGATCGAAAGAGGGCGCGATGCCCTGCCCGCTCCCTCGCGAGGACCCGAGCGAGGGGAGGGCGTCGAGCCGCCACCCCAATAACCGATCAAGACAGGATAAGTTCTGGCATTTTCGGCAGAGACTGCTATGTTCGTTGTACGTGGGTAGCTGAGGAGAAACCGGGCACATACCGATTGACCTATGATCGGAGGTGGACAGATGAGAGGCCGTTTCTGGTGCGCGATAGCCGTCGCGCTCGTTTGCGCGTTGCAGGACCGGGCCGCCGGCCGGCAGGACGTGTCGGACTGGTCGCGGAACCGCTGGCATGCGCAGTTGATCACGACATCCGACAAGCCGCTTAAGTACTACGTACGAGACCATGCCACGCAGGCCTACGGCGATGCGTGGGATTTCGATGAGGGCGATACCGAGGGGATCGACGAGTTCGGTAACGGGCTCGAGGCGTTGGAGGTCAAGGACGGCGCGCTCAAGTTCAGAACCGGCGAGATCGGGAACTATTTCTTCTGGGGCGACTACAATCGTGACAAGCCGGCCTACGGCGCCGAGAAGATTCAAGCAGCCTCCGCGCGCGGCGCCATACGCAACTGGTGGGGCTCGCGCTACCTGCGTGTGCGGATCAAGCAGTCCCTGCCCGTGTCGAGCTGGGTGATCTCGACCGGCGCCAAAGCGGGCGAGTTCATGCATCGGTTCAGGCTGAAAGGGATAGGATGGCAGACGATTGTCGTCAGACTGCCGGACAGCAAGACGCTCTGGTCAATCTGTCTTGAGACCGCAGAGCCCGGCAACGAGGTCGCGATCGACTGGATTCGCATCGAAGCGGTCGTCCCGCGCTGGTATTTTCGGAAGATCTTCGAATTGTCCGAGACGCCGACATCCGCATCGGTCGTCCTGCTCTGCGCGCCCGCCTACGCCTTCTACGTCAACGGCAAGCTCGTCAAGAGCGCCGAGCATGCCTCCATGCGCACCTATGAACGGATCGATTTCGGCGGCCTGCTGAAGGCCGGAATGAACAGCCTGGCCGTGATGATCGAGGGTGAGCCCGTCTTCAGCAGGACCGCGACCGGTCTGCTGGCCGTTGAGGGCGCCGCCTGTTTCGCCAACGGCTCTTGTGAGCGGATCTTTACGGACCAGTCCTGGCGGGCCACCTCGACGGCCGTCAAGGATTGGCAGTCCATCGATTTCAACGACGTGGAGTGGCCCAAAGCCGTCTCCAAGGGCGCCATGGCCAGCTCGCCGTTCGGCTACCTGCCGGACAAGGATTCCTGGGGCTTCTTCATCGGGCCCCCGTACTTCGGCCCCATTGCGCTGAAATTGACGGACCGCGAGGAACCCGTCTATACGGCCGGCGAACATGCGGCGATAGAAATCAGCGTGCCCGCCCCGCCGCCCGTGCCGGAAGGCCAGAAACCGCTCAGGCAGGAGTTGCTCTTCGAAGTGCTTGACGCGGCTTCGGGCAGAAGAGTCGCTGACGGTTCGTTACGCCGGCCCGAGCTCAAGGGCCGCAAGAACGTCTACATGTTCGACAGAAGACTCAGGGGGGGCGGCGCTGAATTCATCCACTTCACTCTCAAGGATCACGCCGGCCGCACCGTGGACGACCGGTACTACGAGATCGTCGTTGCCGGCCCAATCAAGCAGCGAAAGACCGTAGGAAACAGCTTCACGCACGGGCTGGATCTCGCTGAGGTGGACGTAATCGATTGCTCCAAATCCGACGAGCCGGCACGCTTTTCCGACGGCCCCTATGTCTCCCAAAGTTGGCTGCAGAGCGCAGGCGCAACGGGCGCGGAGCGCCGTAAACGGCTCGCTGGCCGAGGCAGCAGCTCTTTGATCAAGACGGCATTGGGTGTCTTTCGAATTACCGGCAATGCGCCCTTCGACTGGTTCGGATACAGCCTGCGGGTGAAACGGCCCGGTCGCCCGCATGTGCTTGTGCTCGAGTACCCCGACGATACCGATCGTGCGGCCCATGTGGCGGTACTCGAGAAGCACGGCCTGCGCGGGCTGTCGAACGATCCGACCGGCAACCTCGGCCAGGCGCGCGCGGCCGCCGGCATCCGTACCGGCCAGGGCTATCCGAACACGAATAGACGCCAGTTGCTGCATCTCTTGTTCTGGCCCATCTCCGAGACGCCCACGGTCGTGGTCTCCAAAGGCCACGCGCCACGGCCTGCCGCGATCTCCAGGATCTGGCTCTACGAAGTGCGAAATGAGCTGCCGGTGATGGCCAGAGCACGAGGCAACGACCGGCTTTTCGCCCTGCACGTCGCGCATGGGGATCTGCTGCCCCTCGGTTACCACGCGGGGCCGACCGGTCTGCAGTTCGCCAAGAACCTCTGGCGCACGCGCTACCTCGGGTTCTATCGCGACTGGTATGGCACGGTCGCCAACCTGATAAAGCACATGCGGTTCCTCGGCTACAACGCCTACATCGGCGGCGTCTACCAGGGCAATCGTGCCTACTATCCTTCCGCCGTCGGCGCGCCCGAAGGGTGGCATGAGCGGTTGCTCGTGCCGTCCGCCGACTTCTGGGAGCTGACGGCCAGAATGTTCGACGAGAACCACCTGAAACTCATCCTGAACATCGAGTTCGAGGAGACGCCCGCCTTGCGTATGCAGGACGTCTACAGCGACTATGAAGTCCGATCCATGGCCGCGCCGACCCTGCGACAGGTCAGCAAGGCCGGTGTGCAATCGGATGCGCGGCAAGGCGGCTTCAACGTCTTCGCCCCGCTCTACGAGCAGGAACTCCTGCGCGTCGTGGACGAGCTCTGCGACCGCTATGCGCGGTGCCCCGGCATCCTCGGGATCGGGCAGCGTGTCGGCGCCGGAGCGGGTCTGAATATCGCATGTGATGCGCGGGGTCGCGACGACATCTTGAGCTGGGGCTACGGCGATGCCACCGCGGCCGCGTTCTCGGCCGATACCGGTATTCAGGTCGCCGTGCACAGCAAGGATCCCAAACGGTTTGCCAAGCGCCACAAGTGGCTGCTCCAGAAAAGACGCAAAGAATGGGTGCGTTGGCGCAACGACCGGATCGTACGTCTGCATCTGGCGGCCCGTGACCGAACCCGCAAGGCGAATCGCGGCTGGCGCTACTTCGTGTTCGCCGGGAACCTGCCGCCTCGGAACTGGACCGCCTATGTCGAAGGCACGCGCTCGGTCCAGGACATTCTGCGCGAGGCCGGGCAGGACCCGACACCGCTGAAGGCGCAGGATGGCGTTGTCCTCGTCAGCATGTTCCAGGACGATCGAAGCCTGTTGGCGGTGCGGCCCGACGACTATTGGGCCGCCCGAACGGTGTATACCGGCCCTGAGCTGTTGGGCCTGTATGACAACCACAAGAACACGGGCATCTACCCCCGAATCCAGGGCTATGCGCCTTGGATTTCCGCAATCGACGACTGGCACCTCGACCGTTTCGTCGCCGCCGGCTACCCGGTCGCCGCCGGGCGCAACGCGCAGGATCGGTTCGGCATTGCTCTGGCCAAGCGTACGCCGTGGATTATGCCGAACGCACGCTGTGAAACCGCGCCGTTCGGCGGGAACGGGCAGAGTTTTCGGGAGGCGGCCTGCGTGTTGCGTGCGATCCCGGACGGCGAGTATCGTACGTTGCGCGACAACGGACTCGACAAGAACATCGTCGTGCGGGTCTGCGACGAGCACAGGCGTCGCAAGTACTTCTACGTCGTGAACCGGCTCTGGGGCGCAATGCATGTGTCGCTCGCCATTTCCGATTGCTCCGGCGTGACCGACCTCGTCAACGACAGCCGAATCCGCGTCGGCAATGGACGGCTCGATTTTGATCTCGCGCCCTACCAGACCCGCGTCTTCTCGGCTGCCCGCAGCTCCGAAGTGTTGGCCGCCGGCGTTCATTGCCCCGACGCCGGCGATTGGGCCTATCGCGGCTTGGCCAACTGGCGGCTGGTCCGCGCGTGCCTCATCGAATCCGATATCCCGGATGACGACCCGAAAATCGAAGCGCTCATCCGCAAGTTCCGTACACAGTTCGACAAGCTCGAGACCGCGTTCGAGGACGGCGACTACGCGCAGACCTGGGAACTCATGCATGACCAGCGATACCGCCGGGTCTACAACGCGCTCACCCAAGCCTTCGTGGGGCAGGATTGGCTTATCATCGGGCCGTTCGACAATACGGGCGGCAAAGGATTCAACACCGTCTTCCCGGTCGAACGCGACCACCTCAATCGTAAGCGGCTCGCCCGGTACAAGCTCCGCAACGGCAGGCCCGGCACGTGGCGCGAGATGACCGCCGTGCCCCGCGACGGCGCACTCGGCTATATCGATTTCGAGGAGGCCTTTGACTATGCCGATTGGTCCGTCGGATACGCCTATACCCGGATCTACTCCAAGAAGGGACAGAATCTTGTATTGATGTTCGGGGCCGACGATCGCGCGAAAGTCTGGATAAACCGGAACCTCGTGCAGACCAGTTCGCCTACGGGCCAGGCGCGGCCCGGGCAGAATCGCGTCGATATCCGGTTGCATGCCGACTGGAACGAGGTGCTCGTCAAGGTTGAGGACAAGACCGAGACCTGCGAGATGTTTTTCGATATCGTCGCCGATAACGGTAAGCGCGTCTGGGATCTCAAGTTCCAGCCCCAACATAAGACTCGCAGACGACGGCGGTTCAGACTCACGAAATGAGCAGAATTTCGCTTGCAATCCACGGCCGTCGGCGCTAGAGATGTAGCCATAACTGAATAGACGAACGCGTCTTCGGGACAAGGTGATCCGCCTCCGGCGGAAAATCCTGACCGGCGGTCATAGCCCGCGAGTCCCGGGCCCTGACACAGGAGCACGGGACAGACACGATGGAATTTCGTGGCCGACAGTACAGTCTGGATGGGAGAAGACCGGCCCAATGTGTCTGTGCCAGGTCCCGGAGAGTGCGCTCTTCGGGCCTTTTTTTTGAAGGAGCCACAGATGCCCAAACCGTTTGACCCTGTCGAAGAAGTGATTCAGGAGATCGCGGCCGGCCGGATGGTCGTCGTGACCGACGACGAGAAACGCGAGAACGAGGGCGACCTCATCATTGCCGCCGAGAAAGTGACGGATCAGGCCGTGAATTTCATGGCATCGCACGGGAAAGGCTTGATCTGTGTCGCGATGCGCCGCGCCCGGCTGGCGAAGCGCGGGCTCGCGCCCGTGCCCCCGCGGGGCGGCGGGGACCGGTTTCGAACCGCCTTCACCGAATCCGTCGATGCACGGCACGGCGTGACCACCGGAATCAGCGCGGCCGATCGCGCCGAGACCATCCGCGTGCTCGTCGATGAGCACGCGACCGGCGCGGATCTCGTGAGTCCCGGCCATGTGTTTCCGATCGAGGCGAAGGACGGCGGCGTCCTGCGCAGGGCCGGCCATACGGAGGCGGCCGTGGACCTCGCTGCGCTCGCCGGGCTCAAGCCGGCAGGCGTGATCTGCGAAATCCTGCGCGAAGACGGGACCATGGCGCGACTGCCCGACCTCATTGCGTTTGCGCAGGAACACGACCTGAAGATGACGTCGATCGCCGATCTGATCGCGTTCCGACGCAAGAAAGAGAAGTTGGTCGAGCTCGTACGTTGCGTTGATATGCCGACCGACCATGGCGTGTTCAAGCTGCACCTCTATCGCTGTACCGTCGAACGAGAACACCACGTCGCACTTGTTATGGGCGAGCCGGACGCGGACACGCCCGTGCTTGTCCGCGTGCACAGCCAGTGCCTGACGGGCGATGTGTTCGGCTCGCTCCGCTGCGATTGCGGCTCGCAGCTGCGCGAAGCCATGGCCAGGATTCGCGAGCAGCGGTGCGGGGTTGTGCTCTATATGGGCCAGGAAGGCAGAGGCATCGGGCTGTCACACAAGATCCACGCCTACGAACTGCAGGAACAAGGACTCGATACCGTCGAGGCCAACGAGAAGCTCGGGTTCGCAGCCGACCTGCGCGACTACGGGATCGGAGCGCAGATCCTTTCCGCGCTCGGGCTCAGACGTATCCGGCTCATGACCAACAACCCGCGCAAGATCGTTGGTCTCGAGGGCTACGGCCTCGAAATTGTCGAACGCGTGCCGCTCGTTTTGCCCTCAACAAAACACAACGAACGGTATCTGGAGACCAAGAAGGAGAAGCTGGGACACTGGCTGTAGCGGGATGAAACTCGAAATTTGAGATTTGAAATTCGAAATTTGACCTCCAAAAATCACAGCCTTTCACTGAACACCAACAAGGAGAACAGGACATGAGAGAATTGTCGGGCGATCTTCTGGCGAAAGGCTTGAAGTTCGGTATCGTTGTGAGTCGGTTCAACGACTTTCTGACGAAGCAACTGCTTGAAGGGGCCCTCGACTGTCTGCGTCGGCACGGTGCGGCCGAAAACAGCATCACGGTCGTTTGGGTGCCGGGCGCGTATGAGAGCCCCATGGCCGTGGCACGATTGGCGGCAGCGGGGAAGGTGGACGCGCTCGTTGCGCTGGGCGCCGTGATCCAGGGCGCGACTCCGCATGCCGGACTCATCAATGCGCAGGTTTCACGCTCGATTGCGCAGATTGCGATGGAACACGCGATTCCCGTCATTGACGGAATTATCTCGGCCGATACCCTCGAGCAGGCCATTGAACGGGCCGGCACCAAAGCGGGCAACCGCGGCTGGAAATCGGCGCTTGCCGCCATTGAAATGGCGAATCTGTTCAAGCAACTCTAGGCGCGTTTGCGCGTGACTCGTGAGGCAGCCTCATGACCAGACGCCAGGCCAGGGAATGGGCCGTGCAGTTGCTGTTCCAGCACGACTTCAATCCGGTCAAGTTGGAAGAAGCGCTTGCGGAGTTCTGGGCAGACAAGGAGCCGGGCGGCAAGGCGCGGGCATTCACCGAATCCCTGTTGCGTGGCGTCCTCGCGCATCGCGAGAAGATCGACGGGCTTCTTCAGCAGTACGCCGAGAACTGGGACCTGCGGCGCATGGGCGCGGTCGATCGGAACGTGCTGCGCATGGCTGTCTACGAAATGCTGTTTTGTCCTGATATCCCGCCGATCGTTTCGATCAACGAGGCCATCGAATTGGCGAAATCGTTCAGTGGCGGCGAGTCCGGCAAGTTCGTGAACGGTATTCTCGACCGTGCACGTAAGGATTTGGATGGCGAGAATGGTTGACTGGCTGAATGCTCTGGGCCGTACGCGTCGCGCGATCATGGCCGGAATCACCGGCCGTATGTTGCGGCGGCAAACGCAGCGGGAAGAGGCGATCGAGGCGTGGGAGGAGGCGCTGGTCCGGGCCGACGTGCCGGTGCGCGTTGCGATGGAGCTGGTCGAGCAATTGCGCAGGGACGCCGGTCGGGATGCCGCCTCGGCTCGGGACGAGTTGGTACGCGCGCTGTGTGAAGCGCTGTCGGATCGCATTCCGTTCTCATGGGCGTCGCAGCATCGGCCCCGCGTCTTGTTGCTGGTCGGCGTGAATGGTTCGGGAAAGACTACGACAGCCGCCAAACTCGCGCGTATCGCGAAATGCAACGGGTTGAACCCGGTCCTGGCTGCGGCGGACACGTTCCGGGCCGCCGGTTCCGACCAGCTCGCGATATGGGCCGAACGGGTCCAGTGCGAAGTCGTCACGGGCCCGGCCGGCGCGGATCCGGCCGCCGTTGCATTTGACGGGCTGCGCAGGGCCATCGAGAGCGAGGCCGATTTGCTGCTGGTCGATACGGCCGGGCGGATGCACACCAAGCAGCCGTTGATGCAGGAATTGGCCAAGATCCATCGTGCGCTCGGCAAGTGCATGCCCGGTGCCCCGCACGAGAGCTGGATCGTGCTCGACGCGGCCGTTGGCGCGAACGCCGTCCGTCAAGCCAAGACCTTCAACGAGGCGATCCCGCTCAACGGCGTCGTCGTCGCCAAGCTTGACGGCTCGGCGAAAGCCGGGTTCCTGCTTGGTATCGACAGCGAGCTGGCGTTGCCTGTCCACTTCGTCGGGGTCGGGGAAGGACCCGACGATCTGGTTCCGTTCGACGCGGAATCGTTCGTACGAGCAATGTTGGCCGACGGCGACAGTGATGCGGAGACTGCGACCACGAACCAGTGAGCGAGCCGGGAAAGGACAGCGCCGGAGCATGGCGAATCCAGACGACAAATGGATGCAGCAGGCGCTCGCACTCGCGCGTCGGGGCGAAGGACTGACCCGCCCGAACCCGCCGGTCGGCGCGGTCGTTGTGAAAGGCCGCCGCAAGCTCGCGGCCGGCTACCACAGGCGGGCCGGCGGCCCGCATGCCGAAGTGCTGGCGCTCGATCGCGCCGGTGCGGCAGCGCGTGGGGCGACGCTGTACGTGACGATGGAGCCTTGCTCTACATTCGGCAAGACCCCGCCCTGCACCGCGCGCATCGTGCAGAGCGGCCTGCGCCGGGTGGTCGTCGGAACACGCGACCCCAATCCCCGGCACAAGGGCAAGGGAATTCGCTTGTTGCGCAGTGCGGGGTTGGATGTCACCGTCGGTGTCGCGGGTCGCGAAGCCGAAACGCTCATCGAGCCGTTTGCCGTGTGGATACGCGAACAGCGCCCCTTTGCCACGCTCAAGCTAGGAACTTCGCTCGACGGCAAGATCGGCGATCGCGCCGGACGTTCGCGTTGGATCACCGGGCCCGTTTCCAGAAGCGCCGTGCAGGCCCTGCGCCGACGCGTGGACGCCGTGCTTGTCGGGGTCGGTACCGCCGTCAGCGACAATCCCGGGCTGCTGCCCAGACCGTCGCGCGGCAGGGAACCGTACCGGATCGTTGCAGATACGCACGGTAGGCTGCCGTTTAACGCAAAGCTCTTGAACGATGAACACGCCCAGCGCACGATCGTGGCAACCACTCGGCACTGCTCACGGGCCAGGCGCGAGCGTTACCGCGCCAAAGGCGCATGCGTCTGGGTGCTGCCCCAAGCCCGAGGCCGCGTGTCGCTGGCCCAACTGTTCCGCCGGCTTGGCCGGTTCGGCCTGCTCCATGTGCTCTGTGAAGGCGGCGGCACGCTCGCGGAGGAATTGGCGCGCGCGGGGCTGGTCGACGAGTACCTGTTCTTCGTCGCACCGCGACTGATCGGCGGCCGTGATGCCGTGCCCGCCCTGGGCGGGCACGGTTGGTCGCTCGCTCGCGCACCCCAGGTGCGTATCCTTGAACACGTCCGAACGGGCTCGGATCTGTTGATCCGGGCACGACCCACTCGCCACTGTGCAGGGAGGAAAGCGTAGCATGTTCACCGGCTTGATAGAACAGATTGGAAAGATCGAGCGCCTTGAGAAACGAGCCGGCGGCGACGTCCTGACGGTTGCCCTGCAAACGCCGTGGCCAACGCCGCTCGCCCAAGGCGAGAGCGTCTGCGTCAACGGCGCCTGTCTCACGGTGGTTCGCGGTGCGGCGGGACGCTTCTCGTGCGACGTCCTGGCGGAAACCCTGCAGCGAACAAATCTCGGGGCGAAACGCGCGGGTGCGCAAGTGAATATCGAGCGTGCAATGCGCGCCGATGCCAGGCTCGGGGGACATATTGTGACCGGACATGTCGACGGGCCCGGACGCCTTGCGGATCGAACGCGTAACGGTAAAGACTGGATTCTCAAGATCACGCATGACTGTGTGTTCGCCCCGGAAATCGTGCTGAAAGGCTCGATTGCCGTCGACGGCGTCAGCCTCACGGTCGCAGAATGCGGCGACGACTGGTTCGTCGTCCACCTGATCCCTCACACCTGGGACAATACCGCCCTTTCCGCACTCGCTGAGGGCGAGCCCGTGAACCTGGAAACCGATATCATCGGCAAGTATGTCCGGCGCTGTCTCGAGCTCAGGAATCGGCCAAAGGAACTCACCCTCCAGGCCCTCCGCGATGCAGGGTTCCTGCTCGACTAGACTTGCAGTAATTCGTATTCCATCTGCAGTACGGCGTATGTGCCGGCATGCGGCGGGCTGGTACGATGAGTGCGGTGGCGTGATGGGAAATGAGTCAAAGCCAGAGAAACACTCGGACGTCCCCTGCTACGGGCGTTGGGAGTGCTCGTTTCCATGTTCGGCCGCCGCGGAACGGGTCGTATTCACGGGGCCGGTCGGCCGCAGCTGTGAGCGTCCGGTTTTTCGGCATCAGCCTGCCACCTTCGAATACGACGAACACGGCTACGAGACGATTCGGCCGGCCGGCGATCCGCTCGACGCGGTTCGCTTCAGTCCAGACGCGGAAGGTCCGTGGAAGTACCGGGCCTTGAACGGAGCGACGACCGTCGGGCAAGGCACATTCCTGAGTGTTCCTTCGATCTGTCCTGGTTATGTCGAGGTCAGTGACAGGGATTCGCGCTACTTTTGCCACTCGGACCGGAGCCCCTATTGCGCGATTGGTCTGAATCTGTGCGTGCTGCCGCGCTACCGCCTGCCCAAGGGTGGCGAGTTCGAGCAATCGCGAAAGACTGCCACCTTGGGCGTGCGCGAATATGAGCGCTGGTTCCGGCGCCTCGCGGACAACGGCGGCAACTTCGCGCGGCTGTGGCTCGGCGCAGGCTACCTGCAGCCGGAAGGCGAGACGGCGGGCGAGCATGACTTGCTGCGGTTCGCGGCGCTCGACCGGGTCGTCGCGTTCGCCCGTCAATATGGCGTTCGTTTGAAGCTCTGTCTGGAGAACTTTCGCGGGTTCCGGGGCGAGACCAGCCAGTCGCGCGTGCTGCGACACCCCGCCGACGGCCGTGAGCCAAAGGACATGGACGAGTGGTTTCAGTCCGAGGACTGGCAGGCGTTGTGGTGGCGCAAGGTGCTCGCGCTGACCGCGCGCTACGGCGACGACCCGGTCATCATGGCCTGGGAGCTCTGGAACGAGATCAACTGTTGCCGCACCTCCGATTGGTCTGTCCAGCGCGAGTGGACGCGCAGGACGTTGCCACGCCTGAAAGCGCTCTCGCCGCGCAATCTGGTCACGAACTCCATCGGCAGCTTCGGCCGCGAAGGGAATCTAAGAAACTGGTACCTCGATTTTCACATGCCCGAGATGGCGTTTCAACAGGTGCACCGCTACCTCGACCAGGGCGCCGAACTGACGATCTGTTCCGAGCCCGTCCCGTTCTCCGTGGACGCCGTCAAGCGCACACGACGGCCGGACCGGCCCGTGCTCCTCGCCGAGACCGGCGGCGTGAACGACCATCATACCGGCCCGTTCCGGTACTATCGTTGGGACGATCGCGGGATCATCTTCCACGACACCACTTATCCTGCTTTCTTCGCCGGGGCCGCGGGCAGCGGGCATATCTGGCACTGGGCCGAGTACGTGGATCAAAAGAACCTGTGGGCGGGCTACAAGCCGTTGGCCGACGTGATCGCAGGCGTACAGCTCGATGCGGAGCAGTTCGAGCCCAAGAACCTGTCGACGGAAACGTTTTGGGCCCTCGCGCTGTGCGGCAAAACGCATCTGTTGGTGTGGCTCCGAAACAAGGCCGACACTTGGCAGGCCGTGTTGCGCGACGGTGTGGAGCCGGGCCTCGTTCGGGAGGCCTGTATCGATTTGCAGAGACTGGGCATCGCGTCCGGTGACGTCGCCGTGTATTCACAGTGGCCCGAGGACATCGGCCCGGCCACGCTTGCGGACGGCGTATTGGCCCTGCCGGACTTCCGCTACGGATTGGTGCTGCGCATCCGGCACGGCTTCTCGTGAGCTCTCATGGGGCGCGGGCTCATCGGCAGACGTGAGGATGGCGGGCGAAGCTTCTGCTGAGCCGCACCGAGAACGCTGCTGGCAAGGGAGCCGAGGACAGGCAATGACCGAAACCTTCAAAGCGCGAATCAGGCCCCATACACTCACGGCAGGTGAGCCGACCACTCTGACCGTGGAGCTCGCCGCGCCGCCCGGCGGCATCGCACCGGGCGGCGGCGTCAGTTTTCTGACCGTGATCCGCGTGTTGACGGGTCTGCTCAAGGGCGTGAACCCCGACGACAACACAAACCGCCTGGTCTCTGCGCAGCGCAGCGACGGCGGCGCCACCGAGGTCGCTGTCGAGAAGCATCCGGTTTGGCCCACACTGTCTGGGCTGAAGGTCTTGGTCCGCGGCATGCCGTTGGCTGAGGGTCAGACGTTGGCCGTCACTTTCGGCAACGCCGAGCAGGGCGTTTCCGCTTCGCGCGCCCAGTCGGCGATGCTCCTGGAAATCGAACGCGACGCGACGGGCACGGGAGAATACGTGCCTGTCCCGTGGCCCGGTGTGGCTGTGCGGGCGGGCGAACCGGTCGTGCTGCGACTCGTCGCGCCCTGCTACGCCGCTGTCGGCGTGCCCGTGCCGCTGACCGTATGCCTGGAGGACACAAAGGGAAACGTTTGCGAGGCGGCACCGGATCCGCTGTGCGTGCGCATCGACGACGGGCCGTCCGTAATGCTGCCTTGCCGGTGCGCCCCGTCCGATGCCGTGCCCGCACTCAGCCGGTTCGTCCTGCCCGTCACATTCGACACAACGGGCATACACTACGTGTCGGCCGAAGACCCCGCGTCCGGCCTCAACGCTGTGAGCAACCCGGTCAAGGTTTCGCGGGAAACGCCGGCCGAACAGCTCTGCTGGGGCGACCTGCATGTGCACTCCGCCCTCAGCGACGGACAGGGCGAGCCCGTCGATGTGTACCGGGCCGCCTATGCACGCGGGCATGATTTCGTTGCGCTCGCGGACCACGGGTTTGGACGGGGCCGGCGCGGGTCGCTCGAGGAACGGATCGCACGGCTCTGCCGGGACAGCCGCGCGTTCGCCGTGCCCGATGTGTTCGTTCCCGTACCCGGCGGCGAGATGGGGCTCGGCAACAGCCATCTGAATCTGTACTTCGACAAGACGGATCCGGAGCCCGTGGTGCGGCTTCTGACCGCGTTGGCCAGAGCCACGCGTGGACGCGGCGGGAAGAAGCTCTCGTCCGAACAGCTCGCCGAGCTGGGTGCCGCGTGGTGGGGCGTGTTCGACGCGTTGGACTGCCCCGAATTCCCGCTGGTGCCGAACCATCACACGATGTGGGTAGGCAACAGGGAACTCATCAACGGCCGGCGCCAGCGGATCATCGAAATCTTCTCCGTGTTCGGCACCAACGAGGTGCGCGACCAAGCCGATGTGCCCGAACGCCTGCGTATGTGGCCGGAACGGATCGCGGGCGACCGCGACCGCAAATACAGCGTGCGCGAGCTGCTCGCGGACGGGCACAGGATGGGCTTCATCGGCGCGTCCGACGCGCATACCGGTCAGCCCGGCCAGTCGGCGCTCACCGCCGTGCGTACACGCGCGGCGTCATTGCCCGCAATCTGCCGGGCAATGTACGATCGGCAATGCTACGCCACGAGCAACAACCGGACACTCATCGAGTTCGAGGCGAACGGCGTCCCCATGGGCGGCGACCTCCAGCTCGACGGGCCGCTCACGCTCAAGTGGCTCGTTGCCGGCGATGGCGTCTTGGACCGTATCGATATCGTGAGCAACGGCCAGGTTCTCCACACGGCGGCCGGCGAGGGAGGCCGCGTGGCCGAGTCCGAGCTTTTGATTGAGCAAGCAACGCCCGGCTATTTCTACCTGCGCGCCACACTCGCCGATGGCGGGGCGGCGTGGTCTTCGCCGATTTGGGGCGACTGACCGGGGCGGCCGGGGCGTGTAAGACGAAGAAGGGCGAGGCGCATGCCGAGCCGTTGCGCGATTACGCCCGTCGACAAGGTTTACGAAAAAGCTTACAACAACGTAGTTTCCAAGGAGTAGACAGTGCCGGACGAGGAGCACACAGCATCAGCCGTCCCCGCGAACCCGAACACCACGAAGAAGGCACGCGCGGTGCTGGCGTATCTTCGCAATCTCCCGAAAGGCGATGCAAAGCGCGTGATCTCAGGGCAGTTTATCGGCCATCCCTTGGCGGGCCTGTACGACAACGCCGCGAACCTGCCGCACCGGATCCACGAGCAGACCGGAAAGTGGGTCGGATTCCTCGGCGGCGACTACGGACGCGGCTTTGAGAGACAGGACGAGGATGTTCTCACACCCGCCCTTATCGAACATTGGAACAACGGCGGCCTGGTCGGCGCGTCCGTGCACTGGCACAACCCGCGCACCGGGCGCGGGCACCAAACCACGCCCAAGCCTCACATCCCCAACCTGCTCGACCCCAACAGCGCCGTGCACGGCGACTGGATGGAGGAGCTCAGCTACGTCGCCGACAAGCTCACTGTGCTCCGCGATGCGGGGGCGGTCGTGCTCTGGCGGCCGTTCAACGAGTGCACCTGCCGGATCCCCAAATGGTGGCAGCAACACAGCTACAAAGACTTCTGCGCGCTCTATCGCCAGGTCTTCGACTACATGACCAAAACACGCGGACTCGACAATTTGCTCTGGGAATACCACGCGTGCCGGCGCAAGAACGAGAAGCGGCTATGGGCCGACCATTACTATCCCGGTGCCGAGCTCGTCGATATCGTCGGGTTGACTGCCGACAGAGAGGTGCTGCCCGATACCGATGCGTTCGTTGGCGACTATCAGCGGCTGGTCGCGCTCGGCAAGCCGTTCGCTTTCGGCGAGGCGAACATGGATACCCGGCTGCATCCGGAACACGAGGTCGAGAGGTTCATCCGCGGGATCAAGACGCATTACCCGCGCGCAGTCTACTTCATGTGTTGGGGCGGATCGTTCGGGCTGCACAACCGGCCGGAACGAACCAGGGCGCTGCTCAACGACCCTTGGGTCATCAACCGCGACGAGCTACGGATCCCCGGGTTGTCGCGGTAGCCCGCATGTTGCACAGGAATGGAGGGCGAGGCTCCTGCCGAGCCGCTCTGACGCTATGTGCCCCACGCATGCGCCATGAGCGTCGCGGTCTGGCCCTTCAGCTTCTGCAACTGCCCCGCCGCCCCCGCGTCGCCGGCGATGTGCGCGAGCATCAGCTCGCCTTCCCGCTTGCACAGCGCGTCGTGCAGCGGGAAGAACTCGCGAAGCAGAAACTGCGCGTACTTCACCAACCGGAACGGGCCGTGCGCCCGTGGCGTCTGCCCCGGCAGCGCCTCCACGGCCACCGCCCTGCAGTCCTTCACGGCGCCGATGATATCGCCCAACTCCGGCGCGCGCGCGAACAGCACGGTGTAGTACCAGCCGAACAGCGTTCCGCGCTCACAGCCATGCGCGTCGCTCGCACCGACGATCGGGATCGTCCGGCCGTGCGCGCGCTCTTCGCTGTAACGGGCCACCTGCAGGATGTTCGATTCCACCTGATGAAGATGGAACCCGCCGATTACTTCGTAGGCGTCGAACGGCATGTCCTCGAAATGCTGCGCGATCAGAGGCTCCGCCACGTTGTAGACGTGGCGGTGGACCCAGTAGGGATGGCAGAATACCGCGAGCCCGCCAGCTTCCCGGACCTTTTGGTAACACCACAGGCACGACGCGTACTGCTCGCGTTCCTTGCCCTCGAGCAGGACCGAGAGCCCGTCCGCGATCGATCGTACCTCCGCGAGGTACTGCTCCTTGTCTTCGAACAACGCGTTTACGCTCGACGACCCGCCGAAGTTGATGATGTGCACCGGGTTGTTCGGAGGATGTACCTCTTCGCCCGGATACATGCGCAGGTCTGTGTCGAGCCCTTCGTACACGCGGATCGCTTCGAGCGAAGGTTCGTACTGCTTGTGGTCCGTGAGCGCCATGAAGTCCAGCCCGATCCGCCTGCAGGCGCCCGGTATGTGGGCAGGCGGATCGCGCCCGTCCGATTTGTTGCTGTGCAGATGCAGGTCGCCCTTGTACGGCCTCAGCGCGAATAGGTCGTCCGCCAGGGAGTAGACCCGGACTTCTGCAACCGGCAGCCGATCATCGCCCGAGACCTGTTCGACCGCGAAGATGTGTTCCTGCTCGCCTTCCAATCGCGCGCGCAGCACCAACCGGTCCTCCGTGAGTTCGTATCCTCGCGCGCCCACGTCAAGCGGCCGTGTGTTTCGCCGGCCTGCCTCGGTCGGACAGTACGTCACCTCGTACGAGGTGTCCGCCGGGAAACGCCGGCTCTCGTCCAGAGCCCGGACGACAATCTCGACTTCAGAGCCGGCCCGAACAATCTTTGGGTAAGACTCGAAACCTGGGCGCTGCTCAGACATCTACTCGTTCCCCTGTGCTGTGGCATGACCGGCGTGCGCTGGAACCGGCCTGCCGAGTTTTGCCCCTCCCCGTGTGCGGCAGGCAGGGATCACTCTGACGGCGGGCCGGCCTCCGTGCCGGCCGCGGGAGTCGACGTCGTTTTCGCAAGGAAATCCCGTACCGCGGATAGATACGCCTGGAAGCCCCGGAGCAGCAGGTCGTTGTGCCCGGCGCCGGGAATCTCGACCAGACGCTTGAACTCCGCGCCGCAGGCCCGGTACAGAGCTTTCGCTTCGAAGAAGGGAATGATGCGGTCGTTCGTCCCGTGGACGATCAGGGTCGGCAGCCGGCAGTGCCCCATCTTGTTGATGTTGTCGTGGAAGCTGGGCAGATCCTCGCTCGAGAGCGCCGGGCCGCCGAGCCGGCGGATCAGTTCCAGGCCATGCGCGTAGCCGCTGTCCAGAAGAAGCGCCGTCAGCCGGTCCGCACAGGTCACCGCCAGATGGATTGCCGGCGCGCTGCCCAGCGAGCGGCCCATCACCAGTACATGCTTGAACTCACGGCCGATCTGCTTCTCGAGCCGCGGTATGTCCTCAAGCGCCGCGCGCGCGTCCGTGAACATGCTTGAGAAGCTCGGCGTGCCCGTGCTCCGGCCGTAGCCGCGATAGTCCAGCACCCAGTACGAGACCCCGCAATCGGTGTACACCGAGCTCAGTGACGCGTCGTAGTCGGCGGCAATCTCGCCATTGCCGTGGAAGAAGACGAGCAGGCTGTCCGAATTCGTGTTCACGTGCAGGTAGCCGCCGATTTCCGCGTCGCCGCACGAGGTCCGTGTCGGGATCCCTTTCGGTGCGTAGCCCGGCGCTTCCGGTCGCGGGTGGAAGACCACAGCAGCCACCGCAGGATCGTCGAGAGCAGTGCACGGTTCGCTTTCGTTTGTCATCGTGGCTTCTCCGTTCCTCTGCGCTTGGATGTTCGGCTTCGTGTCCACGGCCGGGGCGCACCCCGCCGCCGCCCCGCACAGCACAATGACCGCCATGCGAACCGCAGGAGCTGTCGGCTTGTTCATTTGCGATCTCCGTCAACTTGCCAATGACGCAGCCCAGTATACGCGAACCCCGCCCCGCCCGCAACGGGCCTGCCTGTCTTCTGCCGGCTCATGAACCGGCCGCCCCGCGCCGTGTCCGTGTCGGCCCGTGTTTGTTCCTGTCAGTCCGGGTGTGTGCCGGCCACGCCACGTCTGCCCGCCAGAGGTTTCGGCTTGTCCAGCAACACGGCGTTTGCCCATACTCCAGAGTTTCAACATCTCCGCTGGCAGCCCCCCGAAGAGCACCTGCCGCGTGAGCTCGCGACCATGAAGCAGTACGAAACCGAAGTCTGACCTGGAGGGCAGGGCATGGATCGGCGCGGTGGACCGAGAACGAGTAAAGAGAAACGCAAGCAGGCATCGATCGAGGCGGCGAGCCGCGCGGCGGACCCCACGATTCAGCCGCCCGCGGGCGGCCCGGAACTCGGGCGCGCCTTCTTCGAGAGCGAGACCGAACTCGTCGCCGGCTCCTCGCAGCCGGTCCTCATGCGCTACGTCGCGGGCAGCCGCGGCATACGCAAGGGTGGCTCCGTCCGCGTCGAGCTGCCGGGCCGGCTTGCCTGGACCCGGCCCCAGCTCAGGGGCTTCGAGTCCGCCGGCTATGTCGAAGTGCTCAGCGACAACACCGACGCTGTCCTCCAGCTCTCCGTCGAAAGCGTAACGCCCGGGCGCCAGGACAGGGCTGCCGCTTTCAAGGTCGACCCGCGTGTACGGGTCGTGCGGGCCACGCTTGTCGACGGCGCGCTGCGCAAGGGCGAGTCGATTCTGTTCTGTTTCGGACCGCCGCGGTTCGGGTTCTGTCCCGGCTACACCGCATCGATCATCGCGACCGGGCCGCGCGGTTGTGTCGAGCAGTTCGTCGTCACCGTCGCCACGACCCCGCGCGCGCGGCTCAGGTCCCTGGCGAAGCAGCCGCAGCTCAGGCTCGTCGGCGACGCCGTCTCGCGCGTGTTCGTCAAAGTGCCCTCGTCGCTCCCCCTCGGTGCGAAGGCACGGGGCGCAGCCGTGCCCGTCGATGCCTACGCCAATCCCAGCCACCGCTGCACCGGCACCCTCACCGTGGGGCGCGGTGCACTCGCCGCCGCACAGCGGCTTCGCATCGAGCGGCCGTTCGCCGTCCGCAAAGCGTTTTCCGTCCAGGCCGCGCGCGCCGGAATCCATCGCATCGAACTGCAGGCCGACGTCGAGGCCGCGCGCGCCGACAACACGCTTGTTCTCATCCGGCCCAAAGGCACGCGCGCCTACGGCCGGGCAGTCTGTGAGGTCAACGCCGACCCCGCCGCGCACCGCTTGTTCTGGGGCGATCTGCACGTGCATACCGGGCTCTCGAACGACTGCAAGATACGCGAGCGGCTCGAGCTGTCCCCGCGCCAGATCGCCGAGTACGCGCGCGATGTTGCCGGCATGGATTTCGTCGGGTTCGCCGATCATCACCAGCCGGTCGATGCGGAAAAGCCCGTCCTCGCCTACCTGCGCATGGACGAGTGGGCCGTGCAGTGCGAAGCCGCGCGCCGGCTCAGCCGATCCGGCGCCTTCGTCGTCTTCCCCGGCATCGAATACCGCGGACCCGAGCGGCGCGGCGACACCAACCTCACCTTCAAGGACTCCGACGCGCCGTATCCGCTCTACGCACGGGAGAGCCTGCAGAAGATCTACCGGTTCTGCCGCGAGCAGGGCGCGGACGTGCTCTCGACCGTCCACTTCCACCCCAACAACGGGCACCGGCCCGCCGGCGCGCGTAACGCGCGCAGCTCGTTCGAGATCTGGAAGAACTCCGTCGACCATCGGCACGAACGGCTCATGGAAATCTACAGCGGCTGGGGCCGCTACGAGCACTACGGCTGCTATCCCTGGGCAACCGCCGCCGGCCTGCTGCCCGACACCTCCGGCCTGGTCCGCCCCCAGATACTGCACGGCGCCCGGTTCGGCATCTACGGCAGCGGCGACGACCACAAGGGCCACGCCGGGCTCCAGGGCATCACCGGCGTCTGGGCTTCGAAGCTCACGCGCGACGCACTGTTCGAAGCGCTGCACGCGCGCCGTACCTACGCTGCCTCCCATGCCAAGATGTTGCTGCGCTTCAAGCTGGGCGCGCATTGGATGGGTGAGGAAGTGCCCGCCTCCGAAGTGTCCGGCGGCCCTCGCGTCTTTTCCGTCACCGTCGCCGGTACTGAAGACCTGCGGCGCGTGGAGTTGCTCTGCAACGAGCAGGTCATCGCCACTGTCGACCCGAAGGGCTGGAAGCTCGAAACGCAACTCGAGGACCGGCGCAGCCTTGGCCGGCTCTGGCGCAACTCCGACTACGACGGCAGCCGGTTCATCGCCTACCGCCTGCGCGCCGTGCAGATGGATTGGCAGTACGCTTGGTCCAGCCCCATCTGGATCGTGCCTGGCGATTGAGAGAGCCCCGCATGGATAAGGTCCGCGCCGCAATCGTCGGCTACGGCTACGCCGGCAGACGGTATCACGCCAGCCTGATCGATGCCGCACAAGGCATCGAGCTGTGCGCCGTGGCATCGCGCGCCCCCGAACGTCGGGAGCAGGCCCGACAGGACTGGGACGTTGCCGTCTACCCGAGCGTCGACCAGCTACTCGCCGACGAATCCGTTGAACTCGTCGTGCTCGCCACCCCGCACGACACGCACAAGCCGCTCGCCGTCCAATGCCTGGACGCCGGCAAGCATGTCGTGACCGACAAGCTCATGTGCATGAACACCGCCGAGGCCGACCAGATGATCGACGCCGCGCGGCGCAACGAGCGCATGCTCAGCGTCTTCCAGAACCGGCGCTGGGACTGCGACTTCCTCACGCTGCGGGCCGTGCTCGCCGAGGGCCGGCTCGGCGAGCTGCGCACCATCGAATCGTGCGTCGTCACCAACGAGAAAGCATCGCCCGACGCATGGCGCAGTCAAAAACGGCACGGCGGCGGTTCCTTTCGGGACTGGGGCCCGCACCTGCTCGACCAGCTCCTGCTGCTTGTCGATTCACCCGTCGACCGGGTCCTGTGCGATATGTACTACGAGCAGTCGAACATCGACGTCGATACCGCTGCCCGGTGCCGGATCGGCTTCCTGAACGGCGTGCAATGTCTCGTGGAAACAGGCTGGACTTCGCCCCTGCCGCGGCTGAGGTGGAGCGTGCAAGGGACACGCGGCACATTTCGCAAATTCGGCGTGGACCCCCAGGTCCTCGGCATCCGCGAAGGACGGGTCGACCCCGGCCTGCCGTTGCCGGAGGGTGAGCACCCGGAGACTTGTGTCGAACAGAACGGCCGGTCGGTGCGCGAAAGGGTGGAAACCGTGCCCGGTAACTGGCCGGCCTATTACGAAAACATCGCCGCGCATCTCCGCCGAAACGTTGACCTGGCAGTAACGCCGGGCCAGGCCCGGCGCGTCATGCGACTCATCGACGCCGCGTTCGAATCTGCCGAGCTCCGTAAACGCGTGCGTCTCGACGAGCCCGCTCCCGGATAGGCGCTCGCCTGCAATTCGTGGGTGCTAAAAAAGAATATGGTCGCGTGGGATGCGGCGGTGACGGGGGGCTGCGGAGCGGTTTGTGCGAGGCGGCGGAGCCGACTTCGCTGGTTCGCGCGGGCGAATTCCGCGGGCGGCGTGTCGGTCAACGGCGTCAGTCCGCTTCCGGCAGAAGCCCCGGCGGGTTGATCGGCGGTCTGGTCCCGGCCTTGGCGAATCTGGCTGGGTCCAGCGGGGCGACACGAAGCCGGTTATCCCGCAGGATGGGAGGCGTGTCGCCGATCCGGTCCGCATCCAGGCGTGCCAGCTCGGCGGTCAGCGCCTGTTGCATTTGGGCTTTTCTGTCCGGTTGCTCCTGCGCGAGGTTCTTCGCCTCGTTCGGGTCGTTCTGCAGATCGAACAATTCTTCCTCGCCCGTTGACCAGAACGTGTACTTCCATCGACGCGTAGCCCAACACGCGCCGCGTGCCAACGCCAGGCACGTCAGGACCCCGTCCCGCACCACACTGCCGTCCGCCAAACGCGCGAGGCTGTCACCTTGGCAGGGGAAGGCGTGGGGCATGCCGCAGAATTCGAGCGCGGTCGGCACCAGATCCAAGGTGCTCACCGGCACGTCGTAGCGGCCCGGTACGATGCCCGGCCCGCGCAGGATCAACGGGATGCGCGCGGACGGTTCGTAGGGATAGAACTTCATGAACAGGTGATGATCGCCGAGAAGGTCGCCGTGATCGCTCGTGAAGACGACCAACGTCTTGTCCGCCAGGCCCGTGCTCTCGAGCGTGTCCAGGATCCGGCCGAGCTGCGCATCGATCTGCGCGACCAGACCAAGGTAATGCGCGCGCGTCTGCTGTATCTGATCAGCCGGCATCCTGCCGCAGCCCGCCGCCTCGCGATAGCGCCGCACCGCTTCCGGATAGTCCGCCGCCGGCCGCTCCAGCGTGCTTGGCGCCGGCGCCTGTTCCGGCGAGACGAGACCGGCCCAGCGCGGCGTCGGGTCGTATGGCGGATGCGGCTTCAGAAACGAGATCACCCCGTAGAACGGGGCCGTCGTCTTCTGCCGGGCCTCGAGGAACGCAACGGCCCGGTCGCCGTTCCACTGTGTGACGCTGTGCGCCTCCGGCAGCTTGGACACGGCGGAACGCAGGTCGTAGTTGGTCCGTCCGTGCCCCCATTCGATCAGCCCCTTCGCAGCCAGCTCGCGATGATAGTCGTCAGCGGGCACGTTTTCCCCTGTGTCTTCCGCCAATACGAGCTCCCGGAACCCGTACGGCCCGCGCGGCGGCTCCATATGCATCTTGCCGAAAGCCGCCGTGTGGTGGCCCGCCTCCCCAAGCGTGCCCGCGATCGTGGGGACTTCGTCAGGGATCCGCGATGGGCACGTCAGCGAGTGCCGGCCGGTCAACATCGTCATGCGGGCCGGAACACACATCGGGCTGCTCGAGTACGCCCGCTCGAAGACCGCACCCTCGCGCGCCAGCCGGCTTACGTTCGGTGTGATTGCGGGACCACCGTAGGCTTCGAGGAAGTCCGCGCGCAACTGGTCGCACACAATCAGCAGAACATTCCGTCGAGTTTCTGCCATATCCTTTTCTTCCCTACTGCGAGGTCCCCACTATACACGGATCGCCGCAGCCAACGCCAGAATCATGAATCAGACTCTTTTTCAGACCCCACGATCGTGGGGTCTGAAAAAGAGTGTCTGACGGCGCTGTTGACATAATCCTGCATCGATCAGAAGATCATGACTTTCGCGTGGCATAGATGAGAGAACCTGGA
>Ga0272441_10001589_pt1 | contig 48239 bp, 10 predicted proteins | sample SSMProp6N_FD_193582 | JGI IMG/M metagenome (GOLD analysis project Ga0272441, IMG submission 193582) | Marine sediment archaeal communities from Little Sippewissett salt marsh, Falmouth, MA, United States - SSM-Prop-6N | ecosystem: Environmental > Aquatic > Marine > Wetlands > Sediment ... | reverse complement strand
TACCCAAACGTTCGGGCGAATACCTGTTCGAGATCATCATGCGGCGATACGAGACCAAATCTACGATGATGACCTCGAATCGGCCGTTGGAAGACTGGGGTAAACTCCTGGGCGATGTGCCGGCGGCCACGGCCATCCTGGATCGATTCCTGCATCACGCGGAAATCATCACCATCACCGGTCGCAGCTATCGCTTGAAAGGCAAAGCCGCCAGGCAAACCGACAAATCCAAGGAGCAAGCCAAGGATGATCAGAACAAAGAGCAGAAATCATCGTGAGGGTCATATCCGACCAGCCTGGCCCGCTCGGCGTGCGGCGGCCAGGTTCCGACGAGCCTGGGGGGAGCCCATTCTCACACGGCCGCCGGTCCGACCGATCCAGGCCTGCATCCCTCCCGAGATCGGGCGGCACAACCTCCACGAATTCACTTGCGTGGCGAAAGCAGAAAGTGTACGAAACAAAAGACCACACTGGCTGGTTTTGACGCGCCCATGACTGGCCGGGTTTAACGCGCCCCGTGACAGTGGATAGATCTCCACGCAAGATAATGCACAAGTTGCAGTGGCAAAAAAGACATGGGCTGGCGCTGCAAACCTAAGCTTGTCGGAAAGCCCAGCTTCTGCCGACGGTGGGCGCTTGATGCTGACACTGAGATTCGACAAGGTCCCTGATGTACTCCGGGATATAACAACCAGGACATCAGACATACCCGAACTTGGACATCACCGAGACCTCTGACGTTTCCTTCTCGGAGAAATGTGAGGAGGTTTCAAGCCCTTTGGATCGCGGGGTATCCTGTAGGCTAAAACAGGTGCTGGAGCAGCAATTCAAGTCTCCATGTATCTGAAATAACCCCCTCTTTCGCCCGCCAAATCATTACAACCGACCTACAACCAGAAACCCCGTTATCTGCCAATCCCGAAGAAATGCCTGGTTCATAAGTGCTTGCAAAGAAAGGACTTTAGCGAGGCCTCAGGTTGTAGAACTTTTTCAATGACCGCTCCTCTATCGCGGCATGGTGTCTGACCATGTATTGCCCCCGAGAGAACTTGTCCCCCACTTGTTTCTTGCGCTGGGGTCTTTCTGGCAGGTGTGTCGGCGGTCTTGATGGCCGGAGGTGTTGGAATCGACGCCCCGATTGTGATATTATTGGGCGCATCGCGTGCAGGAGTGCCAATTATAAAACTGGATGGCAAATCCCAGATTAGCATAATCTCGGCCGAGTAGGCGTATGGACTCGCCAGGCCTAAGAGAGTTCACTGAAAGGAAGGGACCTATGAACAAGATGACCCTCCGAACAACAGCCACACGGAACGTATCTTCCATAGCCCTGACGCTCGCCCTGCTTCTGGCGTGCGGCTGCTCCGACGCTACGGATCAGAAGGACTCAACCGCCGCACAGCAGCAAGGTTGGGACCTGCTGCCCGAAATCCTAAGCCGCATCGTCCCGCCCACATTCGCGGATCGTGATTTTACCGTGACCGACTACGGCGCGGTGGGCGACGGCGTGACCGACTGCAACCCGGCCTTTAAGAAAGCCATCGCCGTCTGCAGCAAAGCCGGCGGTGGACGCGTCGTTGTCCCGGAAGGCACATGGCTTACCAATGGTCCCATCCACCTGGACAACAATGTTAATTTTCACGTCACAAAAGACGCGAAGATCCTCTTCGGCACGAACTTTGACGACTATCTTCCGCATGTCAGGGTCCGCTGGGAAGGCACCGAATGCTACAACTACTCGCCGCTGGTCTATGCGTACCAGAAGACCAACATCGCCCTTACCGGCAAAGGCTCCCTCAGCGGACAGGCGGAAAGCTCGTGGGGCTTGTGGCCCTTGAAACTCAAGCCTCAAACGACAACAAACGAAGAACTGCGTGAGATGAACCACAAGGATGTCCCCGTCGAGGACATCAAGATTTACGGCAAGCCAACGTTTTTCGAACCCTTCGAGTGTACCAATGTGCTCATCGAGGACGTAACGATTCTCGATTATCCGTTCTGGTGCATTCATCCGACGTTCTGCACGAATGTAACGATTCGGCGGCTCGTCGTCGACAGTCACAACTCCAACAACGATGGGCTCGATCCGGATTCCTGTACGGATGTGCTGATGGAAGACTGCTGGCTGGACCAGAGCGACGACTGCCTGGCCATCAAAGCGGGGCGTGACAACAGCGCTTGGCGTAAAGGCCGCTCATGCGAGAATATCGTTATACGCAATATGCCGTCGAACTTCGGGGGCATCGCTATCGGCAGCGAGATTTCCGGCGGTGTGCGCAATGTCTTTTTCTACGACAGCAAATATGAAAGCGGCAATGTACTGTACTGCAAGTCCAACCTGGACAGGGGTGGATTCATCAAAAACCTCTATATTAAGAACCTCGATGTCGGCAAGGCCCGGATTCTCAGATTGAGAAATAACTACCACGGCTATCGAGGCGGCAACTTTCCGACGGAGATTCGCAATATCAACATTGAGGACGTGCATATCAAGGCCGGCGACGATGAGACGATATCGCTGCAGGGTGTGGAAGCGGCACTCGTTTACGACGTCTTCATAACAAACGTCAGCATTGACACACTCGAGAAGGGGCCGATCATGCACCTTCGAAATGCTGAGAATGTTGTGCTGACGAATGTCTCCATTGCCGGGGATATCCAACCCACGACTCCGCCGATGATGCCGCCTGAAGAGAAAGAGCAGGCAGGAACGGCATCCATAGCGCCAAGACGCAGCGGAACATGGAGCGACCTGTCCAACTGGGAGACCGGACGCGACGGGGCGCGGCTGGAATGGACCGGTGACGACGCCAATCGGCTGCCCGACGATACGATAGACGAACGGGTATTGATCGGGAAGAGTCGCGTGGAGAAGGACGGGGTGACACTGACGCTGGATCGCAACATCGATGGCCAGTTCGAAATTCGCGTCTATGAGGAATCGACATTTGTCATCCCCGAAGGGCACACGCTCAAGATCAATGGCCCGCTTATTGTCGACCGGACCGACAGCGTCGCCAACCAACTCGGCGGAACCGTGGAGATCGCCGGAAACCTCGATATTGACACTGCGACCGGGCGATACGTCATCAAAGGCGGAACCTTCAGTTGCGGTAAGTTAAGCCTCAATGAAGGGGCCTTTATCGTTGACGACAGCCAGGACGCAATAGAGTCGATCACCGTTGCCGGCGAATACCGCACCGGCGACGGCGAAGGCAATACGACAACGAAGTTTGTCGCCCACAAAGGCGGCGTGACGCCCGTGCAGTGCCAGGACCTGAATCTTGACGCCTATATGGGCGAACATCTGATCGTCGACGTATCAGCCTATGACTATGCAACCCACGGCGACCTCATACTCTTCGCCTATGGCGGAGCCCGCAAGAGCGAATTCGACGGGGGTTTCGAAAAACCGGCGGCCCAGGTCAAAATCATCGGCCCCAAAGCGGACATCGTGTACGATGACGACGCCAAAAACGTCAGGCTGACCAATTTTCGCCCCTGAATGCCCACTGCCCCACCGCAACCAGAAGTAGTCCAATGCCAAAGATGGATAGACCGATTCGCATCGAGCCCCCGCAAAGCGAACTCTTATCACCGGAGATGATCCATGAAAGTCCAACAGGCCCTCGCATCGGCTGTTGCCGTTATCTTGACTGCTGTCTTGGCAGTTAGCGTTCCACCGGCCACCCTGGCGAACAACAAACCGTCCGGCCTTGTCGGCCATTGGGATTTCGACAACGGCACGGGCAAAGACCTCTCACGAAAGGGTAGTGACGCCGAGTTGGGAGGAGCCAGTCTCTATGCTCTCGGGGCGGGGCGAGACTGCCTGATGTTCATGCCCGACACCGAACCCATGCGCATTCCCGCCTCGGAGAAGTAGCCGCTGGCCATCTCACGCGGCACGGTCTGCATGTGGCTCAACGTGGCCTGGGACGTGGACAACGTCCTCAAGTACAGCAACAACGCCGTCCAATTCAGGGTCTATCGCCGCCATTTCCAGCCGCGTTTTGAGGGCGAGGACGATTTCAGCTACGGCTCCGGAATCCTGGATTACGACTGGCCCAAGTACGACATGCGAGAGTGGGCGTTCTATCCGCATGTCAGAGCCGCTGTCGGCGACTCGCAGTGGCATCATTTCGCCGTCGCCTACGACGACGAATCCAAAGAGATCGTCGGATGGCGCGATGGCGAGCAGATATCCGTCGTCGATTTGTCCACCGTTGAAATGGAACCCCTCGCCCGCGAAGGGCTCGAAGAAATCATCGTCGGAGAAGGCTTCGTCGGATTCCTCGACGACATTCGCATTTACGACCGAGTCCTCAACAACGAGGACATGCGTCAGATACACAACAAGACCAAATCCACGTATGCCGGCCGCACGGACACGATCCCAACGGACCAGAAGATGGACGTGTACAAGTACCGAGAAGAGGACCGCACCCTCTACCAGGCATGGCTGCAATACAATCCTCCCTCCGAGCACCCCGGCGACACCCTGTTCAAACACATCGTCGCAGAAGGCTCGAACTCGACTATCAAGACGGCGGCATCCGAGTTGGCCGCCGCCGTGAAATCCATGTTTGCGTTCACGCCTTCCGTTAACGCAAGGTCCACGCCCGGGCCGAGAGTCATCCTGGGAACGCCCGAAACATCGAGCTGGATCCGCAACAGAGCCGACTCCCTGCAATTGGAGCAGATCACAAACGACGGATTCATCATCAAGGCACTCGAAGACGCCGGCCAGACAACATTGGTCATTGCCGCAAAAGTCCCCGCGGGCGTCATATTCGGCACATTCGACGTGATTCGTCGCATCCAGATGGAGCAGGACCCGCGCAAACTCGACGTGCTCGACAATCCACAGATTCCCATTCGAATGGTCGATCATTGGGCATACTTCCGCGGGTTCCTGGGTGATAACTGGCGCGGCGGCGGCCGAGACAACTCGATCTACAGTTGGGAGGAACTGCGAACCGGCGACACGAAGCTCATCCGCGATTGGGTCCGCATGATGTCATCGGCCGGCTGGAACGCCATCTGCCCGAGCGAAGTCAACTGGTGCTACCGTGACAATTTCCTCGAACACATCGACGAAGTCGAAATCCTCGCCGACATCTGTCGCGATTATGGAATCACTCTCTATTGGAGCCCAAGCTACCTGCTGGCGCTGGAAAAAGAAACCGCCGACGCGATCTACGCCCGGGTCCCCGACTTCGGCGGATACATGCTCAAGCTCGGATCCGAAAAGCAAAACGGCGATCCTCGCCCGCCGATGGTCAACCGCATCGCCGACCACCTCAAACCGCACAGCGGCCACGCCCTGGTCCGCGGATTCGTATACGGCAACAGTCGCTACACCCCCGAGCCCTATCGCAACCTCATTCCCCATGACATTTTCGCCCCCGAAGACGGCCACTTCCGCGATAACGTGATCATCATCCCCAAGGGCAGCCCACTCGACTGGGATCTCTCCGCCCCTATCCCCGCCCTCGACGGCGCAATGCCCAACACCCTCTCCGGCAGCGAACTGGTCATTGACAAAAGCTGGCCCGTCTCTTGGATCGAAAAATGGAAGTGGTGGCTCCAGCAGGATACCTACCGAAATGGCCCCGGCAGCCTCAACAAATTCGACACCGATTGCATTATGGGTGTGTCGATGATCAGCCCAGCCCCGGCCTGGACCGTGTGCCCGCTGAACATGGTGAACTATTACGGTCTGGGACGCCTTTCATGGAATCCCGATCTCACGGTCGACGAAATCTACACCGAATGGATCACGCAGACCTTCGGTGACGATCCCCAAGTGGTCGATACCGTCAAGACGATACTCCTGCTGTCCGACGACGCGACCCGCAAACTCTACATGTATCGCGGCTATCGCGGCATCTGGACCGACACGGGCGACGACGAGGACATGATCCAAGACAAGACCACGCACACGATCAATCCCAAAGGCATCGGTCCCCAAAGTCCTGAACTCAAACAGCGCACGCTGGCCCAATACGCACCCGGCCTGCAACGCGTCTACGGCGACCGCATGAAGGGCGAGGAGTTCCTCACGTCGTTCCATTTCGTGCCACATGATTACCGCCTGTCCATCGGCCGCACGGTGATCCAGGATTTCTATGAGAACATGAATGAGGCCGTCCAACTGGCCGCACAACTGCCCGAAATGTGGAATCGCATCGAAGCAAAGGTCGACGAACGCCGGTTCGCTTACACATTGGACAGCCTCAAAGCGTTCGCCAAAGATGCGAAAGATAGACGAGACCGGACATGGGAGGCGTTTGGCAAGATCACCGGAACCAGCGGCCCCGAAGTAACCGCCGCACTAACGGCCAGAAACCTGGCGAAAGTGATGGTCTACAACGTGCGGCATTACGGCGCTAAGGCCGACGGAATCACCAACGACGCCCCCGCCATCAACAAGGCCATCGATACCTGTAACGCCGCCGACGGCACGGTTTTCGTCCCGACAGGCGTCTACGTGTGCGGCTCCATCCAGCTAAGAAACAACGTCACCCTTGCCCTGGATGCCGGCGCGGTCCTCAAGGCCCTGCCCGCAGGAATGAACACCTGGGAGCCGAATCCGAACGATAACCCGACCTACGACCATTGGCAGGCGTCATTGATATGGGGCGAGAACCTCAGCAACGTCAAAATCTACGGACCTGGAACTCTCGATGGGACAGCGATCACCCGGGTCAGCAAGGTTAGCAAAGGAACCGGCGGCAAGGCCATCGCCCTCAAGCTCTGTAAGAACGTGGAGATACGAAACCTCAATATTGAGCAAGGGGGCCACTGCGCAATTCTGGCTACGGGTTGTCAGGACATGCTCATCGATAACGTCACCATCAACACCGACCGCGACGGCCTCAACCTGTCCCAGTGCAAGAACGTCCGCGTCGAACACTGTCATATCGATGCGGTCCGCTACGAAGACGGCCGTCCCGCCATACTCGTCGACGACGAAACAAATATCACACTGGATAAATGCTATCTCCGGGAAGGTTCCAATTGCGATCCACCGGTTGTAAACCGCAATGGAGCCGAGAGAACTCACCTCCGGGACAAAGCCCAGAAGTAACCTTTGAAAGGAGCCTGAACACGCTCTCCAATGACACCCGGGGACTTGAGCGGCAATGCAGACTCGTCTCTCTCTTGGCCTGTAAGAGTAAACGATGGCCAACCGCTGGGGCACGACAGAGGGCAGAGTGTGGCGGTTCACAACGGACAAGGCTCCGCGATGGAACGATATGGCTCTCCCACGTTCCGATGTGGACCGTTGAATTACCTGCCATGGTCTGGGACTCCCGCATGTCGCTGGCACACTCACCCAATAGCGCGTGCAGCAATGCTGGCTTCAGGCTTGTAGACACCCTGGCCTCATGCGACTTTGCTCGATTCGGAGCTGCATACCTTCACTTTCGTTATGGCCGACAATGCGCCATCCCTCTGACTCCACGCAGTTGGTTACGGCCCTGCGTGCAGAGTTCTGTTGTGGCCTGCTGGTTAGGCTTTGGCCAGGCTGGATTAGCCAGCTGATCCACATCAGCTTTCGTGGCACACGTCGAGTAGGCGTACTATAGCTCTCTCACGTAGGCATACTTTGTATTCTCTGTTGCTCCTCGCTTTCGCTGGAGGAGTGCCACAATATTCTGCCTTATGAAAGAGCGTCAACGCCCCTCACAGAACCGGACGTGAGGATTTCCCTCATCCGGCTCTTCAGCAAAGCTCACTCAACAAGCGACAGGGTATAGAAGTTGTGCACTATGCGCGGCTTCGGCAATGGGTAGTGTTCGCGGTATCGACGAAACTCTGCCCAGTTGAACGATTGGCGTTGGCTCCGTCGATTCAGCCATTTCAGGCTCATACGCTCCACCAGGTTGTAGAACTGGTTGAGGGAGCGTATGTTGCCACTGACACCATAGTACTGGTAATGGCCGCGGAGCTTCGCACCACAGAACCGGCCACCATTCCTTGGTCTTCCGGCAGTTCCGTATCTTCCGCAGCCAGGTATTCATCTCCTTGCACTTGATACGGAACTTCTTCCTGCTGGTCTGGCGAAAGAGGATGAACTTGCCCTTTCGATTCAGACCGCAGTAATGAGTAAACCCCAGGAAATCAAACGTGTTGGGGCGGCGGTTCTCCTTGCTGGCGCGTTCTCGTTCAAAGCGGCCGAAGCTGATCACGCGAGTCTTCTCGGGATGGAGTTCCAGCCCGAACCTCGCAAAGCGCTGCCGGAGCGCGACGATGACACGTTGCGCCTCATCTGCATGCTGTATCAGGCAGATGTAATCATCCACGTAGCGTACCAATTGACACGCCCCTTGGACCCGTGGCGCCACCACCTTGGCAAACCACAGATCCAGCACGTAGTGCAGGAATACGTTCGCCAGCATCGGGCTGAGATTCCCACCTTGGGGTGTACCTCGGTCGGCCGAGACGAACTGGCCGGCTTCCAGGTACCCAGCCTTCAGGAACCTGCGTATCAGGAGTAGCAGACTCGGATCGTTGATGCGGACCTGGAGAAACTTTAACATCCAGTCGTGAGAGACATTATCAAAGTAGCCCTTGATGTCTGCCTCGATCACATAGTTGATGCGTTGCCGCATGACAATCTTGTCCACCGCATTGAGCGCGTGATGGCAGCTCCTGCGCGGGCGAAAACCATATGAACAATCCAGGAAGTCCTGCTCGTAGATCGCCTCCAAGATCCGGGCAATCCCCTTCTGCACGATCTTGTCTTCCAGTGCAGGCAGGCCGAGCGGACGCTCCTCGTGTTCATTCTTGGGGATATAGACGCGTTTGGCTGGCAGCGGTCGATACCCCTTGGCCTTCAGCCGTACCACCAAGTCGCTCAGGTTTTCGTCCAGATGCTCACCGTATTCCTTCCAACTTACACCGTCAATGCCACTGGCCCGGTCCCGGCCGAGTTGGTAGTAGCATTCCTTCAGGATGTCACGGATCGGGTTAAACCCGGCCGGTTATGATCGGGTCAAAACCAGCCAGTGTTCATTGTCCGTTCGTACACGTTGGGCTCTCGCCATGCAAGTACATTTGTGATCGCTGCGTCGTTCGGCTGGAGACGGATGCAGGCCGGGATCACCAATATGGAGCCCAGGGCCTCATCAGCAATTAAGATGTCAAACGTCTGACATTGCGCGAAAACGGCCCACTCTCTTCTTCCAAGCAAGCCTACCTCTCACGACCTCATCACCCGGTCGTGGGTTCGAGCATCGTTGGTCAGATTGTGAGATACGGTGGTTTCCGGCCAGTCGATCTGCAACTTGGCGAAAGAGCCCCCGGGAGCACCCTGCACGTGCTCGGCGATAAGGACTCCTCTTGCCCCAGCGCCCCAGCAAACTAACGCTGGGGCAGTTGCGTTCGATCACGCCCTTCTTCAGGGCAAGAGCTTATGACGTTGCAGCCACTCGGAATGCCAGCCGCTGAACTGAGGATGACCATTCCTGGAAATACTCAGGCCCGGCCAAGCGGTTGTCGTGTCAAGAATGGTTTCGCTTGCAACTGCGAGTCGAGTCTCGGTACGGCGAGTGCCGCTCATCAGCATCTCGTACATCATATCGCCAGCGTCCGCCTCGGAGGTCAGGTCGTCATATCCGAGCACGTGACCCAATTCATGCATGACTACAGTCAGAAGGTCCATTTGGTCGAATGCATCACTGAAGCTATCCGCGAGAAGTTCGCCGTTGTCACCCGGAAGACCAAACTCTGCGTCATCGGCAGGCGTGTCATCCACAAACCAGCCATAGCCGGCGGCATCGTCGTCGATCAGAACCGTGCCACCTTCGGTCCAGCCGAGCGTCAGGCCGGGAAGGTCAGTAACCTCAAAGTTGATGCCGTCGTTCAATACTGCCAGCATTGTGGCATCCAGACTGAAGCCCTCAGCCAGGCGGTCAATAGCCGCGCCTACGACAAAGTCGAGCTGGTCTGCCGACAGGATTGTCCCCGCGTCAACAGCATCCGGCAAGGAGGCCGCCGTCAGGGCGTCACCTTCTGTCCGAAAGGCGGAATCGTCGGTCCGGATTGTAACCGTATCGAAGCTGGCAGAACCTTCCTTGGCCAAGAGACCAAAATCTCCGTCCACAGTCACAGCGTTGAAAACATGCCCAACCATGGCCTGCCAGTTCTTGGCGCCCTCCGGCCTGAGAGAGACACTAACGGTGGCCCCTTTGAGGAACAGAGCCATCTCGTAGTCTGTTCCGGACTTGATGTTGGAATCGAAACTGGCGTCCACAAGCCACTGGCCGTTGACAAAGTGGCCGATGATCAAGGCGTCGCTTTCGGCGGACAGATCGGCATATTTGAAATCCCCGGGGCCATAATAGTCGAAGACAACGCCTGTGGTAGCATCGGTGTTCACGGTCACGTCGACTTCCAGGATGGAATTGGCAGCTAAGCCCGAAGACAAACCGATGTCGAGTAGACTGACAGCCCGATCACCCATCACAGGTGTTCCGTCGTAGCGACCGTCCGCCGTTTGCCAGTCGCCACTCTGGGGCACGGCGAGGAAGTTGACCTCGGCATCCTCAAAATCTTCGGTGGCCTGGAAGGTGTACTCAGGCGGAAGCACCTGGACAGCGATGTTGTCATAGGTCCCTCGGGAATTGTCGGAACCCAGGCCGACCATACCATCGTTGAGGCCATAGACCCAACCGTCCGCATCCACGCGCGCCTCATAGGTGTGCGAGAAGTACTCGGTGCCGTCCACTCTCACGGTCACATTCGTACCATTGACCGCCACCAAAACGCTGTAATAGACGCTTGGTTTGATCTTGGCCGGCGTTTCGGCGTCGATGATCCAGCCTTCGGTTGTGCGGTGGCCCAATTGGATCTTGTCGCGCGATGCGTCGATACCGGCAAACTTGAAGTCATATTTGTTCTGATAATCAAAGATAATGTAGGAGTTGGCTTTCCATCCGCCGGTCGGTTTCTGCATCGTTATGGTAGCCGTTACCTCGAAGTAACTGGGTAGATAATCGTCGAGATCAAACAATGCCACCGCATCACCGCCGATGGATTCGGCGGTGACGCCCAAAACGCCGTTTTTCACCTCGAACACACCGCTATCGGCATAGGTGGTGATGCCTTCACCATCATTGAAATCTGCGGATCGTAAGACATCGCGCTTGCCGCCCGGGATGTTCCCGGCCTGGGGGTCGATGGGAGCGCCGGTCTGGTCATGCCAATTGGGATCTTTCTGGAGCACAAGGCCCAGTTCGCCCCACGGCTCGCCGTTGCGGGCCGGGTCGCCGCCGTCCTCGATGCGGGTGGGATCGGCCCCATCGCTTTCAGACAGACTATAGAGATACTCGAGAAGTTGCGGCTGGAGAGTGCGGCTCACCGTGGCCATGCCAAACGGTGCAAACGGCACCAGGAAGGAGTTGAACTCACCGATCCAATCGATGAGCCGGTCACCACCGGTGTTGGCAATGAGCACATCCCGGCCTGCACCCCCATAGGCACGGTCTTCGTAGGTTGGATGCGTATCCGGCTGGTCGTTCAAGCCGCCATTGGTGGTCAGATCATCGTCGGCGTTGATCAAGTCGTTGCCGAATCCACCGTACATATTGTCCCGACCAGTGCCACCCACCAGCCAGTCGTTGCCTAAGTCACCGAAGATCTTGTCGGCGCCGTCGTCATAGACCGAGCCGTAGTTGGGATCCTGGTTGCCGGTCACTTTTGGTATCGTCCCGCCCTCGCGGTATACACCCTCCGTTTCGTCGAAGTTCAACAGGAACGGATCCAGCTTGGCCAGTGCGTGGTACTCATCATAGTCATAAAACTCGCCGGCCCGAGAGTGGTCACCAAACCGCAGGACGTCACCGGGGTTGATGGGTGCCTCGAAGAACTCCGGCAGGGCTTCAGCTCCGGATATGACGTCGTCGCCTGCCCCACCGTGCAAGAAGTCGCTGTTCAGCCCGCCGTAAATGATGTCGTCAGCATATTCGGGTTCGTCGTAGACGTCATCGGGCTGGCCCGTTTCGGTGAGGTTGAAGGGAGTCAGATCGACGGTCTTCTTGAGTTCACCCTCGATATTGATGTACGCCTGCTGCATCTTCCCGGGCGTGTAGATGTAAGTGCCCATCTCATTGTTGGCAAAGCCGTCGACGCCGTAGAGCGGCTCCCCCTCGTTGCTGTTACGGCTGGTAAAGATGCGGCCGTCGTCGCCCAGTACACCGTCCTGGCCCGTACCGCCGGAAATCCAGTCCGCGCCCCAGCCGCCAATCAGATCGTCATCCTGGCCGTCGCCGAAGAGGACGTCATTGTCCACCATGCCGTAGATGAAGTCGTCACCGGATTCCCCGTGGATCTCGTCCGCAAAGCCGATGTCCTCAGCCGCCGAAACCGGGTCGAAATCAGGCCCGCCAAGCGTGTAGTCAAGCAGTTCCACGGCACGCGGGATGATCCGTAGGTCGCCCCGGTCTTCAAAACTGCCATCCTGGTCATAGTTGAACTCCAGGAAGCCACCGCCATCAACATTGCCAGTACCAACGAGTCGATAAATATTGGCGTTGTCGCCCGCGATCACATCGGCGTCGCGGGCATGGCCTGTCGGGTCCACCGTGATCACGCCGTCCGCATCGACCGTTGCATCGCCGATGTCGTTGCGGTCAATGTCCGTACCGGCGCCGCCGAAGATGATGTCTTGGCCGGCTGGTAGACGCTCCTCGTACAGATTCAGGGTAAACAAGCTGGAGTTATCGCCCACGATATCATCCTGACCCAGGTTGCCGAAGATCACATCGCTGCCGCCGTTGCCTTCGATGTAGTCATCGCCGTCATCTGGGTCCTCAAAGGAAGCATAGTAATCGAGAAGGTATCGATCTGCTTCCAACGAGGGTGTCAACTGTATAGTATCAGTATCACCAGTCCCATCATATCTAGGATCACTGGGATCGAGTTCACTCGGCAATACCCTTCGGGCATAGACCGGCCCATCCCCATCACCACGGTACGGCACGCTGTCAATAGGATTGGCCGCACCTTCTTTGCCTTCGATGGCGCCGTCACCCTGGATTGTATCATCGCCGAGCTGGCCGAAGATCACGTCATGATTCACACCGCCGGCGATGTAGTCAGCGCCGAAGCTGTTCACCAGACTGTTTCCAACAGCAATATCTTGATCGTGATACAGCTCCTGGATTTCATACTCGGTCCAGGCCGCTATCGGGTCGCCATCCGGGTTCCGGTAATCCCTTGCGGTACCATCCACCAGCACGGCACCGCTATCATCGCCGAAGACGCCTTCGTCCGTATCCGAGCGGGTGTAAATATGATCCCCGCTGAGAGTCTGGAGCCTCGAGTTGGTGATACTGTCAGCAGCTTCACCAATAGCGTATGGGTTAGTATCACGGCGGAGAAGCTTAACCGCATCGCCGAAGATCAGGTCGTCACCGGTATCCCCGTCGATTGAGTCATCCACGGCACCGCCCACCAGAACGTCGTCGTCCGCGTCGCCTTCCAGGATATCGTCTCCACCGATGGTCAGGTCACGGGAGAAGACCCATTCGGCATCGATGACCTGGTCGTTCAGGACGTCGCCGCGACCACCGAAGCCAAGCACCTGGATCAACTGTTGGCTGTCATCTATGTAATGAAGCCTTCCGAAATCACCGAACACGATATCTTCATTCTGCCCGGCCACGATATCGTCATTGCCGAAACCACCGAAGATGATCAATGGCAGGGTCGAATCGGCGGCGCGGACCACATCGTCGTCTTGCACTGTGCCCGCCTCAGAGGGCTCTACAGAATCAGCCCCGCCAGAAGTGTGCAGGACAAAGAAGCCATCTTCAGGCTCATCGAGATCGACCGTGACCTCATCATGCCCCAAACCGGTATTCAGCAGGGTGGCGGTTCTGAACTCGGCAGGTTTTGACTCGGCAGGCTTGAACTCATGGGTTCCGTCAATGGAAATGGTGTCATCGCCGGAGCCGGTCCAGTATACGACACCTTCGTAAAGATTGCTTTCCTGATCAACACCATAGCTAATACCGCCGAAGTTAAGGCCGGTGATCCAGATCTCAGATGTCGGATCCAGCCGGTTGAGATCCGGCAGATCGGGCAGCATATCGGTGATGACCACGTTGTCGTCACCGATTGTCGCAGCCTCGTCGCTAATCATCAGGCCGTGGCGCCCAGCACCGAAGTCGATGTTCAGATCCCCGTTGATATCGTCCAGATTTCCGGTCAGGAAGTCGAAGGGATCGGCATTCCCATCGGTAGCGAAGATGGTATTGCGATCCAGGTCCGCATTGGACGAAACGAACACATGTTCTGACATAGGATCGAAGTCATTGAGATCCGCATCGGTCGAATCGCCCGCCAGGGAGATGTTCGTCACCGCGTGTACCGGTGAGAGGTTAGAAGCGTCGATGGTGAGCTGATCACGATTGGCAAACCCAGCAAACGTTATGGTATACTTGTCGTTATTCCGTTCCACCGTCGCCCCAGATTCACCGATCGCCGCAAGGGCAGCTTCAATGTCACCTGCCAGGCTATCCAGATCAGCAGGATCAACCGTAATCGGGCTGCTTGTTGATGTACCAAGGCTCAGGGTGAAGGTGCCTGCGGCGTTCAGGGTAAGTCTCTGGACCTCGGGCACATCACTTCCGTTGCCGTCTGTGGAGGTCTCGACCACGGCGGTCATGCCCATGTCATAATCGTAGCTGCCCTGGCTGGTGCCCTGGACACTGACGATGTCGCTGCCGTCCCCGAGCAGGATATCCATCGTCTCAATGCCGTAGTAATTGACGCCATCCATGCGGGTTTCGATGCTTGCCGTACCCACAAGTTCATCGGTATCTGCGACCGCAAAGGAGACACCGGGACCCGCGTCGAGCTGCCGAGTTTTGCCCTGGAACCCGATGATGTAGGTGTTCTCCACCTTGGCCACGGTGAAATCGGTCTTATAGGCCTCACGAATGCCCTGGATGTAGGAGATTACCGAACCGTCGGTATCCTGGGCCACCACTTCGATGGCCGGCACATCCTCGTAGAACGGCACACCCAGGAATTCCACCTCGAAGTTGCCCCCGCCCTTGGCGGTCACTTTAATGGTGTATTCTCCGCCGCTGTCAATGTCGGCCAGGCCGTTCAGTGCACTCTCAATGGCGCCGGCGGTCACGTTATGGGATAGCTGACCCGTAACGTTGGTGTTGGGCGGCAGCAGCCAGGAGGAATCGACAACAAGGTTGCTGACGTTTGTACCGGCCAGTGTGCCGGTGAAGGTGACGGTGTACCTGATCTCATCACCAACTGTTGCCTTGGCCACGCTGACATTTCCTGAACCGATGGTTGAAAGCGACTCCAAGGCCTCCTGGACCGAGCCGGGATCGGTATCAGCCGGTGCGTTGTAGTCGATGGCATCCGTGGTCTCACCTTCAAAGCCAATGGTAAACGTACCGTCGGTTGCATTGATGGTAATCCGTTGCTGCTCGTTCGTAGTGGGACTTTCGCCCTGCACCAGCGTGGTGACGCTGGCCATCGGGTCGTTGTTGAACGCCAGTCTGAAGGAGCCCTTGGTGGCACTGGAAATCGAGATCTGCTGGGTGACGTTGGCCCCCGTGATGGCATAGGCAATAGCGTTCTGCAGGGCCTTGCGTACCTGCTCGGCGCTAGCGTCAAACGGCAGTGCGACCGTCTGCACGTCCAGGATCGTGCCGTTGGGCTGGGGAATTTCGACCTCGAGCGTGAATGTCCCGCTCGTGGCATCCACAGTGAGCACCTGGACATCGTTTATAGCCGTGTCATAGCCGTTTATTACTTCTTCTGGTGGACTCGGATCATCGGCCGTGTCAACAACGACCGTCGCTCCTGTGAGCACCGGATCAACGACGGAAACGGCTGGCACATCCGTGGAAGAGAGCTCGCGAATGAACTCGATGTCAAATATGCGTGAATTGCCGTCCACCACTTCTACGATTTTCACGTCACCGACAGCAATGCCATCAAGGGATTCAAGCGCGAGCTGCAGATCGCCGATGGTGAAATCCCAATTGAGTACAAACTCATCGACGGTTACATTACTCAGTGGACCGAATGCCAGCTTAAACGTCCCGCTTGGCGTAGATGTCCCCCCGGTGGTATCGGTGAAGGTGAGTCGCTGCACCTCGTTGGCTGCCACGGCGGTGAGGCCGTCGAGCCTGGTATGGATCTCGATAAGGCCTTCGGTAACGCCGGTGGTGCCGCCCGCTTCGTCAAACATATCCTCGCCATTGTTGTTCATCTGGCTGGGATCTTCAGAGGTGCGTACCAGATCAATACTTACCGCTTGGAGAGGTTCGACCTGGGTATTGGTCAGGGTACCGCGGAAGCGGATGACATAGACATCGTCGTTCTGGTCGACACGGACGTTACCGACACCGATGCCGCCCAGAGCCTCGAGTTCCGTCTGCAGCGTAGCCGCGTCAATGTTGTACCCCAGAGCCGGGGTCGAATCGGTGAGGCTTGAAGCATCGACTTTCAGCAGCGGCAGATTCTGCAAGGCCGGAGTGTTGAATGCGATGGCAAAGGTCGAACCGCTGCGCGTGACGTCGACGTCCAGTTGTGCGCCGAACAGAAGATCTAGTTGCTCTTCGATATCGTCGGCAACGTCGTCCAGGTTACCAGGATCATAGGTAATGGCAGCAGTGTATTGCAGGTCGTCGTCAAGCTCATAGCCCAGGGTGAAGGTTCCTCCCTCAGCCTTGATGGTCAGGGCCTGGACTTCATTGTGAGCATAATCGCCCTCGGTGATGGTCTCAACCTTCGCTCCGCCTACATAGTCAATACGGAAGGTGCCGTCGGTGGCATCGATGCGCAAGGTCTGGATCTCGTTGACGCTGGTCATGCCGAGGCCGGTGAGCGAAGAGCTGGTCAGAAGGGCCAGGCTGTCGTCGTCTTCAGCGCTGTCATCGACGATGAGGGTGTCGATGGGCCCCTGAGAGGTCAGGCCGATGTCGTTGACCGAGAGCAACGGGATATCTCGGGCCCCGAGGTCGCCCATGAAGGAAACCCGGTAAATGGGACCGAATTTTTCCACCAGAATGTCGCCGGAATTGATGGCGACAAGGGCTTCCAGGGCACTTTGAACGTCCTCCGCCGAAGCGTTCCAGGCGAGGGGTGCCGTGAACTCTGTGTCGGTGAGGTCGGCCGGATTGGTGAACCCGAGCTGATAGTTGCCGCCGGTGGCATCGACGGTGAACTGCTGGACCTCATCTGCGGCTTCCACGTTCAGGGCGAAGTCCGGCGGTGATCCCTTGCCCAGGGTGAGTACCCGGACCTGCGGCACATCGCCGGTAACGGTGAGCAGCGCGTCCACGCCTTCGACCAGATTGCTGTCGGTTACGGTAATCGTATCCGCATCGGGTCCGGCGTTGATATAGGTGTGACCGGAGACATTCTCCACGTAGAAGACGTCCTCTCCGCGACCGGCGTTGATCGTGGTGGCCCCGGAATGCGTGTCTCTAATGGTGACCACATTGTCTCCGGTGCCCAGGTCGATGTACATCTCTTCGAGACCGACGTATTCCACACCGTCGTCCACCAGTTCACCGCCCACGTACTGCGGGTAGGGCGCCATGCCGAGTCCGGTCAAACGGTCCGCCGTGATTTCGAGGGCACCGGCCTCCAACTCCACGTCGGAGATGCCGTCGCCATCCGTATCGTTGTAGAGGGAGACGACGCTGTCACCGTCGTTCAGATAGAGGATATCGGTTTCCTCATTCTCGTCCACGAGCAGATTGGGGTTCGTCTCCTCCAGGGTGAAGAGACTATCTTCGTCCGGTATGGCGCGGGTCAGACCTCCCTCCCAGGGACGGTCGACCTCAAGGACGAAGAGGGTATGACCGTCGCCTGATCGTATCTCGGAAGTACCGTCGGTGATCACGCGCACCTTGTTCTTGGCGTCGTTCTTGACAATCTCAAGGGTATAGTCAACGAGCTGCTCCGGTGAAATCAGTTCTTCGTCCAGGCCCAGCTTGGTCTCAATGGTCTCCTTAACCGTCCGTGCCAGAGTAAACTCTTCCGGCTCACCCTTCACATTCTCCACGACCTCGAGTTGTTCGATGCCAACGTTCCCCGGATCGAGGAAGGTGATGGTGTAGAGCCTCTCCGCCCGGACACCATCAACTTCAAGCTCCACCGAAACATCCTGGAACGGCACATCCATTCTATAGGTTGTCGTGAAGTTCGGCGCAGTGGTCCACGTGCCGCTGATGGTGGCAACTTTTGACGTGCCGTCATAGTCAGTGATGGTGAATGTTTCACCGAGTTCGCCCGTACCGCCGGTAATCTCAATCTCTGCACCGTTATAATAGTCATCAACAGCAGACGACCAAGCGGCCAGCTTAATGGTGGTCGCCGTGCCGTCTTGGGCGATTCCGTTTACCGTGTAGGTGAGCCCTTCGATGGCAGTTTCAAGGTCTTCAGCACTGATGTCCCAGTTGAGGGCACCGGTCTTGTTGCTGTCGTTTTCGTACTTCAGCTTGAAGGTGCCGCCGCTGGCATTGATGGCAAGGGTCTGCGCCTCGTTGAAAGCCAGGCTCGTCAGCAACGTGTTGACTACGAGGTCGGGGATGGTCACCGGAGTAGTTGCATTGGTGAACACCACCTGGTAATGGGAGCTCGAGCCATGGACCTCCACAGTCACACCGGTATGGCCTGAATTCGTTACCGCGGTCTGGATCGCATTCTTTATCGTTGTTGCCTGAGTTTCATCCGTAGGATCAAATGGAATAGCAACGGTATCCGTGCCATTGTAAGTGAGGACGAACTCGCCATCATTCCCATAAATAGCCAGATCCTGAGTTACGGCTGCGTCCGAAGACCCGCCGGGGCCATCGACAAAAACACCGACCTTCGTCACCCATGGCGGCGTAAAGAAAGAAGGATACGGGAAGAGTGTGGCAAGATCCGGATCGGCAAGGTCCGTACTCATCTCAATAAGGAACGCCCCATCCGAAGCCAGGACCTGTACAACCGTTATATGGTCAAGTTTACTCAGTTCGGTCTGGATGTCAGTGGCAACCTGCTTCAGATCGTCGGGGTCATAGGTGATACCGGCAACAATCTCTTTGTTCGTGCCCAAATCAGGAAGTTCGTCCTTGTTGACATCCAGCCAGAGACTGAAGTTGCCGGATACCGCATCAATGGTCAGCAGTTGCAGCTCATTGGCAGGGGTCGGAGTGGTGCGTCCATCGGTATTGGTGATCACCTTCAGCCCGCCGAGGGAACCGCCCTCGGTGATGGTGTCGGTTGCGGCCGTACCATCGACCACCTCGTCGATGTCGATGGTGGTGTGGAAGGAATCCGCCTCTACGACGCTGCCGATTTCCTGCTTGAAGTTGGTCTCGCCCAGGAGCATGACCGGTTCACGTTCCAGATCCGCCGACCGGTCATCGGTCATCCCACCGGTAATGGTCAGCGGCCCTTCGATGTTGTTGGCCAGGTCGAGCTGCGTGGCGAAAGACTTGGAATCGCCGCCATCCACGCGTTCGTCATTTACGGCTCCGACGGTGACTTCCTGTGCAATGTACCAATTTGAGGAATTGAACAGCAAGTCAGTGTCTGAAACGGTTACTTCTTCGGTAAAAGCTCTAATACCATAGAAACCGGCACCGCGCTGGGTACGCGTCGGTTCGGGAATCACGTTAACCTTAACATCCTCCCCTAACTTAGGTGCACGAGTCAGAACGATCTTGTAAGTATCCGTTGCATAATCACTGGAAGGTGCATCGGAATATGAAAGCCCTGAATCGTCGACTACAAGTTCTGAGATGTCATTCGCTGCCGTTTTAGTAAATACAATCTGATAAACCAAAGGGGTCGTCGCTGAGACAGATACCGTCACACCACTTACTCCTACATCTGAAAGCAGTGATGTAAGATTTGTCTCTATTGCTGATGCAGTGGCGTTCTTGTCAGCGTAGTCAAATGTGATGGACCCCGTCGTGTAACCGTCATATTCAAGTTTAAAGGTACCTCCATCTGCATTAACGCTGAGCCGTTGCACCTCGGTGTCGGTACCTGTTCCTCCGTCAACTAATGTGATAATTTCAGCACCAGCATCGAAAGCACCATCACCGGTTTCAATCACATTGGTGGAGCCCTCAGATTCAATAACCAGCACACCCGGCACCTCGTCGTCAGCCACATCCACCACAACGGACGAGCGAGAGGTCGCGGTGAGGCTGGCGGCATTGACTGTCATCTGGTCGTGGCCGGTAAAGTCATCAAAGGTAATAAAGAACTTATGGCCCGATTTCGACGCCTCCACCGTTACAGAAACGCCGAGAGCATCATTAATGGCATCCTCGATGGCCTCTGCCAGATCGTCCTCATCAGAAACAACCACGATAGGATCGGTGGTAGCGGTGCCCAAACTCAGCGTAAAGCTGCCGTCGTTGGCATTGAGCGTGAGCACCTGGACTTCATTCAGGTCGCTGCTGTTACCGTTCTGAGTGGTGCTCAGGCTGGCCGTGCCCGTGCCGGTGGCCTCCATGGAGAAGACCGGCTTATGGAAACCTTCGACCAGGTTGTCTTGGGTGCCGACAATGGCGATTGTGCGAGGTGTATCCCAGTTGCTGCTGGTAAAGGTAAGTGTCTTGCTGGTGATTTCGGTGTAGCTTGCTTCCAACTCAGGATGGAGTGGATCAACGAGTTCATAAAAAGTCAGTTGCGCGTCTCCATCACCCAAGGTAACGGTGACATCCCCGGTCACAGGCGCTTGAGCCAGTGAGATACTGACAGTGTCGATGACGCCCACGTTAGTGGCATCGACAGAGTCCCCGATACCATGCACCTCAGGCGCTTCCACCGCGAAGGTGCCGCCATCGGTTTCGCGGGCGTCAAGGGCCGGGCCGTCGTCACCCACGACTTCAACCAGCAGTGCCGGCAGGATGACACCGGAGTAGCGGAGGATCTCAATGCGGCTGGTATCGTCGAGCCCTTCCAGCCAGCCTCGGCTGACCTCGATTTCGCCGGTCGTGGTGTTGCCCACGATCAGTCGTACCTGGCCGATACCGCTACCCGCAATCACCTTGATGGTGGCGCCGCGGAGGGCATCTTCACCCTGTTCGGCAATGAAGAGGGGCAGGCCACCGGCAATCTGGAGGAAGCGGTTGTTGACCTCAACTTCTTCGAAGACAAACAGGTCTTCGATGACGTCACCGTTGTCGATGGCACCGCCCTCAACCGACACATCATGCGTGATGAATCCGGGAACATTGCCCTTGAAATCGTTGGCCGTCAGGTTGTTGTCTACGACCACCAGATCCTCGACATCGGTGTTGGCCGGTGTGGTGAATTCAATGGTGTAGCTGGTGCCCGAACCACTTACGGAAACCACTGCAGTGATACCAAGCCCTGAAGCGTTAATAGCCGCCTGGATAGCCTCTGCGTTGATTTCCGCAGCAGTCTTCACACCGTTGCCATCCATCACGAAGGGAATCGCAGCCGTTTTCGTGCCGGGCGTGCTTTTCAGGGCAAGGGTGAAGGTGCCGCCGGTGGCACCGATGCTGAGCCTCTGAACCTCGTTCTTTTTATCGTTCACAGCATTGCTGCCGTCGGTTACAGTCTTAATTGTAGCCACCCCCTGCTGGTCGGCTTCAAACTCAATGTACTGGACCTGATCCCAATTAGTGTTGTCGAATTCTAGGAACACGGCGTCGGGCTTTTGGTCCGCATTGGGATCGGTGGGATCTACTACAACCCCGCCTGCACTCTTGAAGCGTACGCCGCTGGGGGCAAAGGCTTTAACAACGACGGTGGCACCATTTTCCGGTTTGCGGGTCAGCACGATACCATAGGTATCGTAATCACCCAGCGCCTGGGACACGATGTTGCTGCCATCGGTTTCAATAATCCGGATGGCCGGTTCATCATCGTCGGCCATGTTAGCCGAAATGCCCACGGCCTTGGTGCCGGCATATTCACTGTCCAGCACCCCTTCACTGGAAACCATGTGGGAGATCAGACCACTGTGTCCCAGCAGGTCGTTGCTGACCACATCGGGCGTAGCCCCGTTGATGAAGAAGGTATCGCTGCCCAGGCCGCCCGTGATCTTGTTCAATTGTTCGGAACCGGCACCGAGGATAAAGAAGCGGTCGTCGCCTTCGGCGCCGTCCACTTCCACGGATTCCACCCGGGTGAAGAGGACATTGAGCCCGGCGCCGTAGACGCCGTTTTCGGTCACCACAAAGTCGTCGTTGAATTCGGTACCGATGATGATGACCGTGTCAAAGCCGTCGCCACCGTCGATATTGACCGGGGCGTTGACCGCATACATGATCATGTCCGCTCCGGCATCACCGCTGACATCGGTCCGTTCGCGCAGGTCTTCCTGCGAGCCGACCAGGGCGAAGGCTCGGATCAGGAAGGAATCGTCGCCATCATCACCAAAGAGTTGCAGCGGCGCCAGGTTGTGGTAGACCACAAACTCGTCATTGTCGTCACCGCCGAAAATGGTGAGTGGTGAACTGATCCCGTTGCTCAGGTACCCCCTGGTGGTTTCGATAGTGGCGAACACATCGGCATACGGCACGCCTGCGGCCGCGTTGCGCTTGGACTTGTAAAGCTGTCCGACCTGGAAGAACTCTTCGCCGCCACCCCCGTAAATCTTCATATCGATCTTGACGTCGTCGATGCCGAAGCGGTCGTCACCGCTCAGGCCGAACACCTGCATGGAGTCAAGAGCCGCGGTGTAGTTGACGCGTTCCACATGGCCGACCCCTTCTTCCACGACCAATTCTTCTATGTCCTGGCCGCCGGGGCTCACGAAGGTAATGATGTACTGTTTTCCATCGGCTGAAGGCAGAACATTGACATCGCTGATATCGACGAATTCCTCAAGGGCTGCTTCGATGAGCCCGGCATTGATTTGTTCAGCGGTTTGACTTCCCACGCCTTCCGTCACCATGTAGATGGTGTTGGTGGTTTGTTTGTTACCCTCGTTGATGCTTGGATCGGTCAGGCTCAATACCATGGTGCTGCCCGGTTGGGCAGTCAGCGCCTGTACCTCATTGACACCGCTGGCACCGTCCACCACGGTATCCATCTCAGGGGGCTTGAGCATGGCCACGAAGGCCAGGCCGTCAGCGGCCACTGCACCCCGCATCAGGAACAGATCGTCGTTGTCCGTACCCAGCACCAGGGACGAATCCGTGCCTTCGGAGGGCAGGCCGGAATCAAAGAGGTTGATCATGGAATTGATGGTCCCGCCGAACAGGTAGCTGAGGTAGTCGTCGCTGCCCTTCCCTCCGTCGGCTGTCAGCAGATCATTGACTCCATTGGCGCTGGCCTGGGCGGGAATTGGTTCAACCAACGGATCCGGTCCGTTCACATCGGTGGTTCCCCCTTGATCGACAATGGCGACGTTCAGGTTGATCGTATCAGCATCATTGCCGCCCAGCAGGTAAGTGGGCTGGTCGGAGGACTGGATGTCAAAGGTATCAAGGCCACTTTGGCCGGCGATCAGCAACTGTGTGGTATACGCACGCAACGTGGGCAGGTCGCCGAGCTGATTGTCGAAGGTGATGGTAAACGATCCGTCAGAGCCGTTGACATCGTCAACAAAACCGGTACCAACCAGACGCATGTTCTCGAGGGCATTCCAGATTTCGGTTTCCGTTGCCGTAAACGGCAGAACAATGGATTGTTCCGCGCCCGGTACGGTATCATCCGAACCCGATTCGAACTCGAACACGAAGTAACCCACGGCGGTGTACGGGGTAATGTCTACAGTTTCTCCGGTAACAGCAGTAAGATCCACTGAAGAATCAAGGGTAATGACATCAGCACTGATGGCATCGATCCTGTATTCACCATCGTTGCTGCTGCTCGATATCTCTATGAGCTGGCCTTCATAGAAGCCGTCGTCAAGCCAGCTTTCGCCGTCGGTCCGGGTTATGGTATCCGGAACCGAGGTGCTGTGAGCAAAATCAACCTCCACGGAAACAGGATCTCCCTGCCCGGATGCACCGATATCGAAGGTTACTATTTCACTGCTGGAGTTCTTGACACCGTCCTGATAGCCTGTTGTCTGGTTTATTTGCAGCAGACCGCCGCTTTCATCGCCAGCGTTGGTCTGGAAGAGATCCTGGGTTTGGATGACACGGAAGTTGTCATTGCCGCTGCTGCCGTGGACCAGGGACATGCCGGAGAAGGTGTGTAGGGTCTCAACAATACCAGCACCGACCGACTTGGTGATCAGCTTGCTCGGATCTGCGGTCATCAGGGGAAGGTCGGAATAATCGTCCAGGAAGGTGACCGTAAAGGTGACATTTCCGTTGGTGGAATCAAATGCTCTTGTGACGCTGACATCATCGATACCCGGAAGTGCCTCAAGGACGTCCTCCACCTCGGAGGCCGAGGCATCGTAGGCCATATGGAGGGTGGTCTGGCCGTCAAGGGTAAGGGCAAAGGTGCCGCCCACGGCGTCTGAGATGAGGACCTCCTGGACCTCATTCGTGTCGGTCCCATTCCCGGCGGTGATCTGGCTGATGGTGATACTGGCCGGTTTTACCAGATTGCTGGGATCGCCGGTTATATCGCCCACATTGGTTTCGGCAAGCGTCCCTTCAAACTCCACGTCAAAGGATGTATTCCCGTCCGGAAGGATGGTCTGAACCACATCGATATTACCGGTACCGATAGCCGTCAGGGCTTCCAGAGCCTCTTTAATATCCCCCTGTAAATCTGTTAGGTCTTCAGGGTAAACGATCGACTCTGTGGTCTCACCGCCAAAGGAAAGTGTGAAAGAACCACCGGGAGCGTTTTTGATGAGAATGGTCTGAACTTCATTTACTCCGCTCCCACCCTGGGTGGTTTCATCGACCACAATATCAGTCGGGTCCACCAGCCGGTTTAATGGCAGTTCTGAATTGACATTCAACACGTCATAAGCCTCACCTGGCCGATAGCCGGAAACGTCGACACGTTCCAGGTTGTAGTCCCCGCCCACGGTGAATACGTCATTTTCGGATCCAAGACGCACATCCACGACCTCGAATCCCTCGAATTCGACACGACCGTCGGTATCGTAGGTATCATCCGGAGCCGGTGTGGAGGTATCCATCTGGACCAGGTTCATACCCAGGCCGCTGACAATGCCAACCTCGATGGGCGTCGGGATGCCTTCACGAACTTCCAGGAAGGCATTGAGATTGCCTTTATTTTTTGGTGAGGGCTCATCATCCTGGCTGTCGTCAACGATCACCGTATCATGGCCGTCATCGACAAACTGGCTTTGTGCAATATCAAAGTATCCGCCCACCAGGGTTAGCGGTCCAAGACCCATGCCCTCGTTGGCGAATGGATTGAAGAATGACTGAATGCCGTCGACGCCCTTAACCGATCCGGTACTTCCGCCGACCAGAATCGTATCGTCTCCCGGGCCGCCTTCCACGCTGACCGGAACGGCCTTGTTAGTGGTTTCAATGGTAATGTTGTCATTGCCTCCGGTCCCGCCGCCACCGTATACCGGTTTGGTGTTATCGCCTTTTACAATGATCCTGAGTTGGTCGGCATAAACATCGGGAGTGGTCCAGGGCGCCACATAAGTCACTACACTGGATGTATCATCAAACTGGATGTCTGCATCGGTGACAAGGATGTCGTCGATGCCGCTTGAACCGATGATTTCAATGACATTTTCATCCTGAAGCAGTTCTCCCTGGTCTTCCACCGTGGCCGTGATACTGGGCGTTCCGCTGTAATCGGCGAAAAAGACATATTTATCCGCTCCGATTCCGCCATCCAGCAGAACATCGGCAGAGGTTTTCTGCACATAGAAGGTATCCGGTGCGTCACCGCCGACGATCTCTGTAATACCACCGGCGTTATTCACCTTTACGATACTGTCGAAATAATCGTCATAACTTGATGCTGTAATTGTGGAAAGGTCTGTAGAAAGAATATTTGCAGTTGTTTCGTTTTGCTCGCCAAATCCGACGATGATGGTATCGCCCTGCACAAAGAAGGTAACGCTGCCTGCTTTATCGGACAAATCAAGGGTCGGGCTGCCGGAACTGGCATCGATCACATCAAAACTGCCGGCGGATTCCAGCGCGACGATATCATCCCCGACACTAGGATCAACCGTGTCGTCTCCCAGACCGCCGTCGAGGTAATCCGTACCACCTTCCCCATCAAGGGTATCATTGCCGTCCTCACCATAGAGCTGATCCATCTGTTCTTTCTGGGCGAGTAGCGCCGCATAGTCGCCAGGCGTTACGGTCGGGTTGTCCCCGCCGTAAAGGGTATCGTCTCCCCGGCCGCCGTGGATTTCGTCCGCGCCACCCTGTCCGTGGATCTCATCGTTGCCTTCATCTCCATAGAGCTCATCCGCTCCGTCGCCGCCCCAGATGATGTCATTTCCAGCACCACCATGGGCCTCGATTTCAATTTCACTACCAACATCACGTAAATCGATCGTGTCGATACCTTCACCGCCATTGACAACGATTTTACTTACGCCTGTAAAAGGATTGGTCGAGGCGGAGAAATGATCCACGTTAAACTGTTCGGACCATACGATAACATTACCACTTCCATCGGATTCGGCATAGATGGTCTCATTGCCGTCACTGGTATCTCCCTGGATTCTGGCTGCGGCATTGGTGCCGATATTGAGAGTCAGGGTATCGCCACTCTGGCTGGCCAGCACACCGGGTCTGTTAAAGGGGATTTCAAACTCGTAGAGGGTCAATCGCAGGAATTCCCATTCCTCGCTGAAGCTGAACAGGAACAGGTCGACCTCCAGAAACGCTCGCATGAAGAAGTCGATCTGTCCGGCAATATCGAACATGGCCAGCGGATTATAACTGTTGGCGACAATGTTCGATGATATTTCGGAGAAACGGACCTTGGTATCACGATCCGGGTCATTGAGGTTGAAATCGATATTGGCTTCGATTCCGCCCTCGACACCGGCGGTGGCCACCCCGCCCAGTGAAATGGCTGCGCCGGCAAAGATTTCCGCACTGATGTAGGCTTCAGCCCGATCCTCTCCGGTTGCCGGATCGGTATCGCTCAGGAAGAAGCCGTTCAGCAGGTAGGCCGGGTTTTTCGTTGCCAGGGTCTGTGACAGTCCCAGGGTGTCATAGCCGAAGCCGAAGTCAATCCCGCCGGAAATGCCGCCGCCGAATGTAGCAGCCAACGGACCCCAAATGGGGATGACCTGGCGATACATGAATTCAAATCCGAGTTCCGGCAGTTCCACCTGGAAGAGGGTGGCCGGCTTACCCATAAGCAGACCAAAAATGGTATCGGCTTCTAGGATCGGGAAGGTAATGCCGCCTTCATCGGTTACACCGGCGGTAAAACTCTGCTGGGTGCTGGGTGCAGCGCCCATGGAGGGGATTCCACTCACCGCGTTGCCGACGGCGTCCTGAATCTGACTCATGTCTATGCTGTTGAAACTCGGCAGGCTTCTGATGTCGTCTCCAAAAGATGGAATCAGATTAAAGGGCTTATCAAACAGATCCGGGAAATCACTTGCAAACGAGCCGTCACTGTCGAACAGCACCAGATCACCGAAGTTGAGGCCGAATTCCATACCGGAAGCCTCATCCACCAGATCGATGAGCCAGTAAAGCTTTTCGACAAAATCCAGGAAGGTATCGACCTGTGGAGCATGTTCCTGGTCAAACACCCACATTAGATCGCGCAGGCGGATGGTTTCACCCAGGAGATCGGAGATAATCGGCAGCCGCATGTTGAGCAAACCGTCCGGGCCGATCAGCCATTCCAGCGGATCGAGCGCGGCTTTGATGCCGCCGAGCAGGTCCGAAGCAAAGCCTCCGATGAAATCACCGAGATCCAGCGTGACGTCCACCAGAGCGATGTCGGGTGCCTGGATTTGCAGACCGCTTTGTGCGCCGAATTCGATACCGAAATCGACTAGAATACCCGTGCGGATGGAGGGCAAGGCATTGGCCAGGTTGGTGCCGCCGCTGTCCAGGCCGCCGAGATTGACTTCTGCCTCGGCCCGCAGGATCACCCCGCCAAAGAAGTCAAAATCAAAGGTTTCCAGGGGCGAAGTGGTGACCAGTTCGGGGATGGTCAACTTTCCATCGTCGTCCGGATCGGTAATATCAATGGAAGCGTTTAAGACAATTCGGCTGAACTCGCTCTGCTTCAATTCGTCAAAGCTCGATGGAATGGCAGGACCGAATTCGAGCAATCCATCATCGTCCATATCTACGCCATCAGTGATCTCCAGCTTCAGGAATGCCAGGTTGCCTTCAATACCGGCGGTACGGTCCATGCTGGAACTGCCCAGATCCATGTTTACGCCGACATAGAGTTCGGGATCCAGTTCCCCATCATCATCTTTGTCGTAATCGGTGACAAAATATAAGCCTTTAGTGATATCAATCCCAAATCCGAAGTGCAGGGCCCATTCGAGCTGCAGGTTGGGCTGTATGTTAAAACTCAGGCCAAGGGCCGGAATTCCCAAATCACGCGTGATGGGACTGCTGGGGGAGAGATCTATAATACCGCCCAGATCAAATTCGATCTGCACAGCCTGGGCTGATAACAGGTTAACCTCATTCCCATTCTCATCAAGAAATACAATCGGAATCTCGCTGGCGGATCCTATGGCATCATCAAGAATCCCCAGTCCCGACGGGAGATCATCGCTAAAGACATCCCAGATGACTCCCTGTAAAAGTTCGAGAAGTCCTTCAAGGTTGACATTGTTCTTAACAAGTGTGTCCGCCAGGGGCTGGAGGAAATCCAGCCTGAAGTCTTCAATAAAGTTCGCCACTGGATTATCCGCCAGGAGATCGCCCAGGAAGGGAATTTCCACGCCCATGATCTCACCCTGGACAACCCCTTCGATTTCCTGCAGCACCTTATTCAAACCGTTGACGATCACGGCCGGGTCGCTCAGCAGGGAGAAGAGCGAGGGCAGCTGCAGCGAGCTGAAATCAAATTCCGGCAGGACAATCTCGAATCCTGAGTCTCCGTCGCCGGAGCCGTCAAAGACCTCCACCAGATCAATACCGGCAAAGAGTTCATTGCCGGCCACATCATACGGGCCTCCGGGGAAGTCAGATACTACAGTATTGTGATCGGCATCTCCCAGCGGAATCGGGCTGCTCTTCAGGCCGAAATACAATGGCAGTTGAGCCTTTGCGTTACCTGTTAAGTAGAAGCCTGAAAAATCACCGGTTTTAAATTGCTCAAGGGTGGTCGGATCAGGCGAACCTGTCGTATGCAGGGTTGTATCGATAAACGAGCCCAGGCTTGTGAGATCGGTGCTGACACCGCTGTCACCATAGGCGACAAGGTTCAGGCGGCCGTCATCCGTAACGGCACCTCCATCTTTTAGTTTTACGCCGAACTCCGCGTTCAAATCTGCATTGGCGCCGATGACAAAGAGCCCTACCGGACCCAAGGCTGCCTCAAATTCAAGGTCTTCGCCATAGGCTTTGGCCGAGGCCGTCAGATAGGTCTTGTCCACATCCAGGAAGAATGCCGCAGCCGTTCCGTCAGTCCCATCCAAATCCAGTCCCAGCGACAGGTTGAAATCCATCTCCGCCTCAACACCCAGATTGCCTGAAGCACTCAAACCAACCAGGTTGGTTAATGCGGCAGGAAGACCAAGATCTTCCAGACTGAGGTTGAAAGGACGGGTCAGTTCGGCATCGACCATGTAGTTGAAGTCCATGGTCATGAGCTTTTGGCCGAAGTCAAAATTCAGGATGCTGAAAGGATTGAGCTTCAAGTCAGGGAAGGTTACTCCTGATGCGGGCAGCAGTTGGATCAGGCTGCTTCCACCGTCCTGGGCAATGAGGTCACCAGGATTAAAACCGAAATCGGGGAGGGCCAGGTTGATCTCGGCCTGGAGCAGCCCGATAAGCTCTGCAAACGATTTACCGACTGTATCTGCGGCACGAAGGCCGATCAGGTAATCCACTCCGCTGAAGGTAAGATTAAATGAAAGGTCTTCAAGTAGCTCGCCAGCACTGCCGCTGGGGTTGAGATTCAGTTCCGGGAAGGTAAACCCACTGACTCCACTGAGATCGATATTGCTCAAACCGCCCGAGAAGATGCCCAGCGGATCGCCTATCTGAACAAGATCAAGCAGATCCCTGAACTGTACTTCGAGCTTCTGCAACGACCCCTGCGGGTTGGCGATCAACTCATCGACAAAGTCGAGGAAATCCCCGCCGATATCGATGATGTCGGATAGGCTGCGGTCAATGAGCGGGATCTTATAACTGAGGACAGAGGCCGCGATCCCTCCCCCGTCAGATCCGTCAAGGCCCTGCAGGAAGTCCACTACCAGATTCAGCACGGTAAGAATGTTGTCAAAGCTCAATTCGCCCAATGAAGCGATAAGTTCTTCCCAGCCGGATGGTCTGTTAAAATCGAGCTGGACGATATTGCCGCGGACGTCCAGGTGCTCGTTACCGTCAAAATCTCCGGCTGCCCCGGTGAGGGTGACCGCCCCGGAAGAGATGGCCACGGTAATCGTACCCACATCGGTATCACCTGAAAGTGCGGGATCAAAGGAATCAATATCATCCTGAAGTCTGTCGAGGGCGGCATTTACCGCATTTTGCAGCGCGGTCTGCAATTGTCCCTCAGTTGTAAAACCGGATGTATCTTCGGCCTTGAGTACTACCAATTCCTCAACTCGGTCGGTTTCCGATGAACCATATTTCTGAGAAACCACAAAGACAATATCCTCGGCCAGCACACCACTACTCGGCGCGGTATAGCCTTCAAAGGTAACGCCTCCTGTGACATCCTGGTTCTCAGATCCCAGCCCGAGCGGGTCGTCAAAGGTGGGCAGTGCCGCCAGCCAGTTCGGGTCATCCACACGGAACTCAATGGACCCGAGGTTGGTCGGGAGTCCGGAGAGGAAGCCGTCGGGCCGCAGACCCAGGATCAGTCCCATGCTGCCGTCAACAACGCCGTCGATGAAGCCTGTACCAGGATCTTCCTCCGTGCCTCCGATTTCAGCGGCATTGAACAGGTATTCACCGTCGTTGATCGCCTCGGTCAACAGGTTGATGGTGACGTGATGCGAATCCTCATGGGAGGCTGCTACAAGGGGATTTCTCAGGTCAAAAGCGACCCTTGCATCAAGGAACCGTTCGCCCTCTACAATTTTGTAAGTGGTTTTGTCTTCGCCCGAATATTCCGGTGTCGCGGACAATGTGCCGTCAAGAGTAACTACATTTCCTGATGCGGCATAATCCTTGATTTCAAGAATATCCACCGCATCACCGGTCTGCACCCGGATGTATTTGGCATTATAGTAATCATTGGCTTGCGCATCACCCGATTCCAGCTTGATGGTTGTGCTGGAGCTGCCCGACTGTGCATCGCCCTCGGCGAGCGGATCCAGGGTGCCGACGGCATTGGCTTTAATCCCCAGAAAACCGAGCGAGGCTGTGGCGGATATATCATTGGCGAACAGACTGAAATTGCCGCCAAATGAAACATCCTCGAGGAAAAACTCGGTGGCCTTGCCGACCTTGGTCTCACCTTGGCCGGCCTCAAAGCCGAGATCCGTGATGGCGCCGTTTGGTGATCCCGACACCTCAGCCGGTACATTGATCGAAAGCGTGTTAACCACACCGGAGTCGCCCTTGAGAATGATCCGGTTCCCATTAGGATCATTCTCGTCCAGACCTGTTTGCTCGACCAGGATAGATCCAGCTAAAGGATCTGGAGAAGCAGGTAAAGCGTCGTCCACAGCAGTCTGGAGGTCGGCGACCAGATCGGCGATGCTGGTATTGGCAGGATCCAGCTCAGACCCAGGATCAGGACCATCAAGGGTTCCATCAGTAAGACCTTTGTCCAGGGTGACGGTATAATCTGTACCATTGATATTGAGTGTAAACTCGATATCGTTGCTGACCACACCGGTAAACAGGGTCGGGGAACTCTGGAGCCCCAGTTCCTGGAAGGCCGGGTCACTGTATTCCGTGGAGATCTCCATGTACCGCTCAACCTCGATGGAAGGCAGTGAGGCATCTACTGGTACATTCACTGAAGGAGCTGAAAGAGAAAGTCTCCCTCCACCCGCCGTAACCTTTACAGGAGAATCGAAACTCAGCCCCAGTTTACCGTTGCTCGGAGTAATGGTGAGTTTTGTCCCCCCTGTACCTCCCAAAGCAACAGTTGCAGTCATGTACCCAGGTATCTCAGGCGTGTTGATATTGGCATCATGATCGTAGTAAGGTCCATAGGTCCTGAGCACCGAATTGATGGCATCCTCCAGTGCCTGGGTAAGGCCCTTGCTGTCAACATCTGTTTTGCGCAGGATCCCCCTATACTTGCGAGGTGTGAGGCCGCTGTCATCGATGGTGACTTGATTGACATCACCTAATGTTTCATCGAACTGTAAGGTATAAATCATACTTCGGGTATCGCCCGTCTCATCAAAGGACGAAGAGACTGCGATTTCGTCACTCTGCAATTCCGCTCCTCCGTTGAGCGCCGTAAGGGCCGATTTGACCTGATTGTCTGAAGCGCCAAACAGGATATTCGATGTTTCGTAACCCTTATAACTGAGAGTAAAATATCCACCGCCGGCATTGGTAATCGTGATCTTCTGAATCTCATCGGTATCAGTACCATCGTTGCCCTTTACATATTCGGTCTCTGATCCTGATGGTGCCGGGCCAATCGTCATGCTGAAATTCATGTCATTGGGCATGGCCGAGGTTGGATCGTGAGATGCTGCGAAGGTTGCACCATCATTAATCAGCCCCGTGTCAAAGAAGCCAAGGGTTATGCCGGATGCGCCTTCATCAAGGAGCTTTTGGTTAATGGCATCCTGCACATCCTGGGCAAGGTCTTCGATACTGGTATTGGCAGTTGTCCCAGAAGTTGTTCCGTCCGTATCATCTGAAGCTACTACAACCTCTCCGCCTCCTGTAAAGCTGATGAAAGCGGTGGTGTTCTCAAGGGTAGAGAACTCCACTACCCATTCCAATTGGCCCAGATCTTCATTGACCGTCGGATCATCTACATCCGATTTTAGAAGCTTGATGAAGTATGTGTCGCCGGTATTGGTCACATCAACGGAAGTGGTTGACGTTTCGTTTATCCCTGTTATGGTTCGGATGGCGGCAGCCAGATCGGTGTCAGAGATGTTATAAGCCAGACCCGATGCTGTGTTTCCGTTATACTTCAGATCAAAAGTCCCACCGCTGGCGTTGAGTATGGTCAGCGCCTGGACTTCAACTAAACGAAGATTGGTGTCGTCCACCACCAGCTGAGGAACGTCGGTATCGCCGGGCGTTGTGAAAGTGATGGTGTAAACAGAACCATCCTGACTGACATCAACAGTTAATCCACTTGCCAGGCCCTCGATTACCTCCTTTAAGCCACCGGTGCCGGTTGGACTGATATCATAGGCAAGACCGGTGGCCGTGCTGCCGCCGTAGCTCAGGTCGAATGTGCCCATATTGGCATCGATAGTGAGGGTCTGGACTTCGTCAAGATTGAGGTCTACATTGTTTACGACGAGTTGGTCATAGGCTGTATCTGCAGGATTATCAAAGGTGATGAAGTAGATATCTGCATTGGGGGCCTTGGTAACGGTTACGTTGGTGGCTCCGGAAACCGTTTGTACGGCACTCTTGATATCATCATCAAGCGTCAGGCTCGTTACATCGATTGTACTGGACGTTGAACTGCCATAGGTCAACGTAAAGTTGCCGCTGTCCGCGTACAACTTGAGTGCCTGAACCTCGTCACTGCTGCTTCCACCCTCAGTAATCGTGACAATTTCAGCACTGGCATTGGGTTCGTTGATCAGTTGGGACCGATCCACGGAAAGCGTCGCTAAATTTGTATTCGCCGGGATTGTGCCTGTAAAAACTGTGAAGGTAATGGTGAAGTCCGAGCCTTCCCGATCCACCGTGACCGTATCAATCCCGTTCAGTGCTTCAAGCGCAGTCTTTATATTCGTAGCCACCGTATCCAGGGTTGTGGAATCCGTGGGATCATAGGTGATTGCCGAGGTGGTTTGGGTGTCACCGCTATTTATGATACTGTCAGGATCCTGCAGGGTAAGGGCAAACGTTCCGCCGGTGGCGGTGATGGACAGCTTCTGGACCTCATTCATGGTGACGGAAAGCTCGTCCAAATTCGTATCCGCCGGGCCGGTGAATGTGATTTTAAAGACGGAATCGTCTCTGGTCACACTTACAGAGGTAATATCCGTGAATGCTTCAAGAGCACCCTCTATATCCGACGCCACCTGATCCAGATCCTCTGGATCAAATGTAATCGGGCCAGTCGTCTGCGCCGTGCCACCATTGATACCAGCATCTTCCAGCGTTAGAGTGAACGTTCCTCCTTCAGCATCGACGGTCAGTTCCTGGGTCTCGTTCACCGCGGCGACAAGCAAATCCAAATCCGTATCTGGCGGATCGGTAAAGGTGATCGTAAAGACCGAGCCCGCTCGCCCTACCGTTACTTCCTCGATTCCGGTAAGTGCTTCAAGCGCATCACGTATATCCAAAGCAACCTGGTTCAAGTTTGAGGCGTCAAAGTCAATCGGATCGGTTGTCTCTGTACCCAGGGTCAGGGTAAATGACCCGCCCTGTGCGTCGGTGATGCTCAGTTCCTGGACCTCGTCGGAACCGGAACCGCCGTTTGTAATCGAAGAGATGGAAATGCAGCTCGTGTCAATGAGTGTTCTGATCTCAGCGGAACCGCCGTCAACCAACGCTTCAATCCGGGCGTCTGAAGACTGCCGCGTCACTGTTTCGATCTGTGCGCTTGCCGGATCGCCACCATCGTCCATGGTCGTTATGGAAACCGTGGGTTGGTTGAAGACTTCCAAGTCAAAGTGGGCGTCGCCTGAGAGGATGCCATTGTCCGCCGGGCCCACCAGTTCGTCACCGTCCACAGATTCGGCTTTCATGGTGCTGCCGGGATCGCTGACAAAGGTGATTTCAAAAGTTCTGTCAAACCCTGAGATGATCGGAGGAGAGACACTGACGTCTCCGTCATTAAGTCCATAGAGCCCTTCAACGGCGTCATCCACATTGGAATCTGACGCGTCATGGTTCAGTTCAGCGCTGACGACCTTAATGATATACTCTGTATCCGAACCGGGAACAGGTGACCAAGTACCGCCCGTTACGGTGGCCACTTTGGATGTACCGTCATAATCTGAAATACCGAGGGTCTGCCCCTCACCGGTTCCGTCCACCAGTTGGATGGCAAACCCATTGTAAAAATCATCCGTGCCTGAAGCCGTGGCGGCAAGTTTAATGGTGGAGGCAGTACTGCCGGCCTGCGCTATGCCTTTTTCCAAACGGTAAAGCGTGAATTTCCCGTCATTGGCATTGTCCACTTTGAGGATCTGAATCTTATCGCCCGTTGTGGTGTCCTTCTGGCTGACCGATACGCTGGTGTCCGGTGAGAAGAGCGTCGGGGTAATAACCAGTTCACTGCTGGGAGAAAGATCGATGCCGAAGGTCAGGCCGGTGTCGAGCACGGCCGCCAAGCCGAAGGAACCGTCCGTCTCGAAACTGGCAAAATCACCAAGCTCGGCGCCAAAATCCAGCAAAAGTTCGCCTGCAAAGCCCAGTTGGGCCACATTGCCGAGACTATTGTCAAAGGTGATGGTGAATTCACCACTGCCGCCAGCGACAGGATCGATTTTCAAATTAAGCTCAGAAATACCTTCAAGTTCGTCGTGAATATCATCCCGGATGTCTGAATCGTCTCGTGGGTCTCCATTGCTATCAACAGTATGGATGACGTCTGTTATCTGAAGGTTCCCGGTACTATCGCGGTAGGTAAGACGGAAGGCTTCCACGGTGCTGGTGTCAAAGCTCAGCTCCTGCTCTTCCTGGTCACCGGATATGACTCCCTGGGTCGTCGTGCTTACCTCTCCGTCACCAAGGCCGAAGGCCCGGTAAAAATCGATAGTAAAAGAGAGTTCGTTAGTGTCCTTGACATAGTCCGCAGTAAGCGGTACGCCGAGAGTATCTCCAATTTGGGAAACCAGTCCCTGAATGCTGTCGAAATTCAGATCATTAAAGTCGACGACTCCGTCACCATTAGAATCTGGATTCAAGAAATCGCCTATGCCATCCGGAATCAGCGTGCCGCTCTCGTCATATTCCTTAAAGAGAGGATCAAGCACATCTTCCTTAAAGCTCTTGCCAAAATCGAGCACATCGCCGATGGTGACATCGGTGTAAGGAATAACCGTCTGCATGAAGGCACTGGAAGCCAGGGCAACGAGGGTATCGAAGACACCGCCCAGCATGCCAAGGACCTCACCCGGAGTGATATTACCAAAATTCAAAAGGTCGATATCTGTTATAGAACCTACAGTGGCCGTCAGGGTATAATCCGGAATCGCCCCACCTGTTGAATCCCCAAAAGGATCGCCCAGCAGGATGATGCCCAGAGTAATAGCTCCACTACTCAAATCCAAACCGCCAACGTTGACGCCCGACTCGGCAGTCACTGTCAGTGAAGATGAAAAATATCCATCCGAGCCAGGGTCTGTTGGAGATTGAATGTCAAAAACGCTGGCGTTGAATGAGCTCAAGTCTATACGACCGTCGGCGGTTCCATCTTCTATGATATTGATCGATATTTCACCATCCAGAGTCATGGAGCCGCTAACAGCAAGTTCCAAGAAACTGAGGTCAATGGGTGTATTGCTAAACGTCGCTGTAGCATCGTCAATTTTTAAGGATATTGAGCCGCCGGGCGTCAAAAAGGCCGTGGGCGTGGAACCTCCCGACAAACCTATCGTGAAATCCGCCGCCAAGGCTGCATCCACCAATATATTGGCATCGATATCGATGCCAAGGGTATCGGCGACCTCTCCCAGATCGATGTCATAGGATGCACCGGCCACGGTGGCGTCCAGGTCAAAATTGAAGAGCACCTCGATGTCAGATCCGCTGCTGGGCACGCGATACACCGAGTCAACTGCAAGGGTTAAAGTATCCAGAAATCCAGGAACAGTGGTGGGCAAGCCGTGCAGGGCCGACTCGACGGCGGAAATGGTGGGCGTCCCAGGGAGAAGACCGTCTAACGCCGTTTCAGCCTGGGTCACGATTTCTTGAAACGCATCGGTGAAACGCGCTACATCGGCCAAACCGCCGTCGATTTCCCGATCCAGGAAGGGGAGTTGGTTGACCAGGCCTGCAAAAGCACCGCCCTCGCTCTGAATATCCCGGATACGGGAGATAAGGTTGGTCAGGGAGGTCTTCAGGGTTCCGATGGTTACAGAAGCTGTTCCGGGAAGGGATCCGTCGAGGGTCTGTCCATTCAAATCCGTATCGCCGGTCCAGCCGTTTATCGTCAGTGTGTTGAGCGTCCCTAAGGTTAAGTCAGCGTTTTCAACATCGGAGAAGGAAATGGTTTCGCTTCCGACAGTCAGGCTGCCTGCAGCCAGGGTCATATCCAGGTCGTCTGAGCTGCGATCGATACTGATTGTGTCGTCACCAGTTCCTCCGTCAACGGTAAGCTTATCCAGGTCGAAAGAACCGACATCACCGATTTCAAGGATGTCGGCGCCTCCCTGAAGATTGATTGTCAGGGAAACGGTGGGGGCTGTAAAGGTGGGGGTCTCAATCGTTGTGGCGCCTGCATTTCTCAACTGCAGAATTCCAGAACCGGGAGCAGTCTCCTCAAGGACCAAATTGTCATCCGAGTTTGCTGCCGTTATTGTCACGGTCCGGCTTGAGTTATCTCCACTCAAACTAACCGGCTCCAACCCCTCAAAGGTCAGGAGTTGCCCGTCAACAGTGACCGTGCCCGAGTAGGGCCCTGTGGCATCGTAGACAATATCACTTGAAGATGAGAACTCAAGAATGAGCGAGTCGAAGCCAGCATCACCCCCTTGGATGAGCCCACTTAGACTGCCGCCGTCCTGGAAGACAAAGGTGTCCTCGTTATCCGGAGCGCCGGTTAGGTTTTCCACGTCATTGAATTGGATGCCTTCCACTTGCCCGGAATCGGGTCCGGTGATCTTCCAGGTGCTGTCGGTCAGGGGGCCGCGGAGCGTGTCGAGGCCGCCCTCTCCGCCGTTGAAGGTCACCGGTACTGAAACATCGCCAGTACCATAGTCAATTCGTAGGGTATCATCCGTGGCCGGGGTGCCCTCGACGATGATCTCCGATATTTGTTCGAGCGCTCTCTCGGCCTGGACAACGCCCACCCCGTCAACGACCTGCACCGTCTGGTCCCCGTCCGTCTCCGCAACGCGCAGACTTACATCATGCAGCTCAGGGGAAAGGTCCACGAGAAGTGGCTCGGCAAGACTCAAAGTGCCGAGATCGGCCGACAACAGCAGCCTGGGTTCGAGCAACTCGATCGCTGGGGCCGTTTGCTGCTGGCGAGGAGAGGTTTGCCGTCGCATGCGTCTTCGGAGCGTTCTAAGTGCGCCCATTCCCGCACCTCCCTTGGTGGCATCTGTGCCAAAGCCACCCATATCGGGTTGTAACATGATCGCTCTGGATACGCAGGGTGACACCAATGTCACCCGCGCGTGCAGAAGCGCAGCGGCGCAGGGGCTAGCCTGCGCCGTAAACAACCGCACAACCGCATCGAACCGATGCAGAAAGAACACCCGTTGGAACTGCGATCAAGAAATGTGATGCCGTCCTTCATGCTCCCCAATCTCCATCATACCCACTCGACCGCAACCTATTTCATACACTGCACAGAATCAGCGAAACGAAACACACATCCTTTGAAATTACCAGATTATCGGGCCCCGTGTCTATTGTGGGAAATACGTATTTTTCACATTTTCCGCCGGGGGTAAGATCCTCGATCACTCACTCGCGACTCGCTTGTAAGTGAAGTCAATATAGACACTTAACAACCATTTACGACGAGCAATAAGGGTTGTCACACACAATGACAGAGCTGGAACGATGAAAAAAGACTGGCCTATCGCAGTTTAGCGTCCTTTCTCCGAGGCGGAGAAACCGGAGCAACGACGGCCACCGTTGAGAGACGGAATACTCCACCTTACGCGATGGGAAAGCTGTAGCGTCCACTGCAAAACAACAACAGAATCAGGTTGGTTGTGAGGCCCGAACTGCCTTGCCTCAATATCAAAACACCGTATAATGCGATCCGATAAGACTTTAGGGAGAATCATAGTATGCGACAAAGAACGTATCGCTCGCCGTTCGCTGCCTTCTTCTTGACACTTCTCATGGTTGCGCAATCATGGGGAGCCAGCGAGAAAATCGCCGCCGTCACCGTTCCAAGCGCAGACGTGACATTGTCCTTTACACAGCCCGGTCTGATCGCCAAGACATATGTCAAACAGGGAGATGTGGTCGAATCAGGACAATTACTGGTTCAGCAAGACGATGCGATCGAGCGGGCCCAACTCACACAGATCGAGGAAAAGAGCCAAAACACCAGTCAGATTCAAGCCAGTCAAGCCTCTCTGGATCAGAAAAAGGTGGATCTGAAGAAACTGGAGAAAGCCGCCGAGCGCGACGCCGCCACGGAGTTGGAGGTAGAACACGCGCGGTTAGAGGTCAGAATGGCAGAGTTATCTCTCGAGATCGCCAAGCTTGAACACCACCAGGACCAACTGAAATGCCAAGAGGCCCGCATACGCGTGGAGAAGAAGCAGCTTCGAAGCCCCATTGCAGGATCGGTCGAGAAGGTGGAAGTGGAACCCGGCGAATCCATTAACGCCCTGGAGGGTGTAGCCCGGGTCGTCCAAATTGATCCGCTGTGGACTGATGTCCCCGTACCTCTTACGACGGCCAGAACCCTTAGACCGGGGCAGAAAGCCCTGGTTGAGTTTCCAGAGGCTCAGGCAACTGCATTCACGGGAAGAGTCATTTTCGTAGCAGCGGTTGCCGACGCTGCCAGCGGCACCTTGCTTGTCCGCGTGGAAGTTCCGAACGAGGCCAGGAGGCCTGCGGGCGACCATGTAAGAGTGGGTTTTCCTGCCCTACAATGAAAGCATGATCGGAGATAATAATGGCATGGATGGACAGGCATTTCTGTCTTGGCAGAGGTCCGTCGCGCAACATGGCCCTTGCTGCGCAGACGAAACAGCGGTTCCACCAGCTTCTGACGACTTTTCTGCTCGGAGTCGTCGGGGCCATGAACCTCAGTGGTTGTGTGTCCGACGAGGTTCAGGACGCCGGCCCCGTCGGCGTGTATCAGGAATTGCTCGCAGAAGAAGGGCCCCAACGACGTACTGACACCGAGGGCACAGACACCTCGAAGCCTTTGGGCCTACTGGAGCCAACCTCCGAGCAGCCGATTAAGCCATTCGACGAGGTTGAAATCGTGGAGGACCCCAATACGGGCAAGAAGATCAGCAAACTGAGTATCAACCAGGCGATAGTACGGGCACTGGCCAACAGTCCCCAGATCAAAGTCGTCAGTTTCGATCCCTCCATCGCGAAGCAAGAGATCACCAAGGCCGCCGCTGACTTCGATCCCACAGCCTTCAGCGAAGTGAACTATGAGCAGGAGGACAACCCTCAAAACAGTATCTTCACACCGGGAGAATCCGACGTTCGTCTGGCCGAAGCAGGGGTACGCCAAAAGGCCACGACAGGGGCTGAATGGACGTTTTCGTATGCGCTGACGCGTAGTTGGGATGACCTTGCCGGACGTACGCTCTCGACTCGCTATGAGCCTTTGCTGGCATTCCAGGTCAGACAACCGCTCTGGCGTGATGCAGGGGAGAAGGTGAACCTCGCGGGAGTGAATATAGCCAGGCTCAATCACACGATAACATTATGGGGATTCCGTCAAAGGGCGGAAGACGTCTCGACCCAGGTCATATCAGCGTACTGGCTTCTTGTCCAAGCCCGGCAAGACCTCGATATCCAGAGGAGCCTGCTGGATCAAACTGCCGAGACCCTGAGAAAAGTGCAGGGCCGCAGAGGCATCGACGCGACGGCGGTCCAGATCAAGCAAGCGGAGGCCTCTGCTCGATCGCGCGAGGCATTCCTGGTGCGGGCCCAGAAGAGAGTTGTTGACGCCCAGGACGCTCTGTTGGCCCTCATGGTTGCCCCGGAAGCCAATCTTCTGACGGATACTGAGATTCTGCCGGTGACCGGCCCATATGTGGAGAAAGAGGCTTTTGACCAGCAAAAACTCCTGGCAAAAGCGTTGCGTAATAATCCACGGATCCAGCAGGCACGAACCTCGTTGGAGATTGCAGAGATCAACATTGAAGTCGCCCAGAACCAATACATGCCCCGGCTGGACCTGGTGGCCTCCGCGCGCGGTACGGGCATCGGGGAGGACCGCTTCCGGGCCCACGACAGCCTCGAGCATGACGGATACATCAGTTACGGCGTAGGTCTGGTTCTTGAATATCCACTCGGTAACCGGCAGCGATTCGCAGAACGCAGCAAACGAAGGCTGGAACGCCGTAAGGCCATTTCTTCCTTGCACGCAATCTCGGATCAGGTGGCCGTCGAGGTCAAAGAGAAAGTACGCAAGGCGGAAGCAAGTTACACGGAAATCCAGGTGCAGAAGCTGGCCTCGGAGGCGGCCCGCATCCACCTGCAAGCGTTGAAGGATACGGCGGAGGTCCGACAGCAGTTGACCCCCGAGTTCTTGCTCGTTACCCTGCAGGCCCAACAAGACCTCGCGGAGGCCCGCCGGGCCGAAATTCGGGCTGTTACCGAGTTCAACATCGCTCTGGCCGAGTTGGCCCAGGCCTGCGGGACCGTCCTGCAATTGCATCGTGTCGAACAGGCGTTGGAGAGGGTAAGAAACACTGCCGCTGTTCCTGATGACGAGCAAGAGAATCCCTCAGGCCCCTCGCAAGGGCAGACCTGGCCTTTCCAATCGGGCTTGGGGCCGGGTCCTATTCCCGCCCAGCAAAACTAAGGTTCTCATCGAGCCAATTGTCCGACTTCATGACCGCTTTGCGACGATTCAGAGCCAATCGTTCGGCCCTGAATTGACTTAGACGAAACGCCGCGCGCGTTAAGGAATTCGCGATGTTGCCGTTGCCGCGGGCATGTCGTGCGCGCAGGCAACGGACCAGGCTCCTGGAATAGCGCGCGACGAACTCATCCTCCAGCGACACAATGGCCTGTGCGCTACCGGGGTCGCCCTGACGAGCGCAGCGGCCAAAGAGCTGCCTGTCGATTCGCCCCGACTCATTGCGCTCCGTGGCGATCACGTGGAGGCCTCCCATTTCCGCGACATCGCGCCCGAGCTTAATATCTGTGCCGCGTCCGGCCATGTTCGTTGCCACAGTGATCCTTCCTGCCTGGCCCGCCCCCGCTACAATCTGGGCTTCCTCACGATGACGAACGGCGTTGAGAACTTGATGGGCAAGCTTCTCGGCCTGCAGGAGCCGACTGAGATACTCGCTGGCCTTGACACTGCGCGTTCCGAGAAGAACCGGCCGCCCCGTCGCGTGCACGCGCACAATCTCTGCAACGATGCTTGCCCATTTGTCAGAGGCCTTTACAAACACCAAGTCGGGGAAATACCTCCTTCGACACGGGCGGTTTGTCGGAATGACCACAACCGGCAAATGATAGAGCTGCCAGAATTCTGCGGCGGCTTCCCTGGCCGTGCCTGTCATGCCAGCCAGCTTGTGGTACAGGCGAAAGAACCGCTGAAAACTCACGCGGGCGTATGTTTCCTTCGGGGGAGTGACCTCGATTTGCTCCTTCGCCTCGACAGCCTGGTGCAGGCCATCGCGCCACTGCCGATCGGGCATCAGGCGACCTGTGAACTCGTCAACAATGACAACCTTGCCGTCCTCAACGACATACTGATGGTCGCGCAGATAAAACTCCTTGGCGGTCAAGGCCTTAACGGCCAACTCCTCTGAGCGTCTGGTGCCCTTCCAAACACTTCCCATCCCCCCGCTCAATTCCCGCAGCCGTCGCCTGCCGGTTTCGGTGAACTCCACTTCTCGGTAGCGAGGGTCAAGTTGGTAGTCGACCGGCGCGGTCAATTGGCCGGCGATGCCAGCCGCGCACCGGAAAGCCTCAATCTGTTCTGCATTCGGGGCCGGTCCGGAGATGATGAGCGGCGTTACGGCTTCATCAATGAGAATGGAGTCCGCCTCATCGACAATCGCGTAGCTGAGACCTCGTTGGACGAGTCGGTGGATTGGCGAACCAGGCGCCTCGCCCCTTGCCTGGAGCAAGGCTGCCATCAAACCCCTGCAGCGCCCGAGAGCCAATCGGTCACGCAGAAAATCTGCCGTCACTTCTTTATTGGTACAGTAGGTGATATCAGCCGCGTATGCAGCCTGGCGATCGGCCGGCGGCATACCTTGTTCCACATGGGCCACACGCAAGCCACAGAATTGATAAACACGCCCCATCCACTCCGCGTCGCGCTTGGCCAAATAGTCGTTCACTGTGATGATATGACAACCGCGGCCACGCCAGCCGGCAATCGTGGCGGGCATTGTCGCCGTCAGCGTCTTGCCCTCGCCCGTCGCCATTTCCACAACGGACCCAGCATCCAAGGCAAACGCCCCGGCGATTTGTACCGGAAACGGAGTATCCCCAACCTGGCGTTTTGCCACCTCCCGGACCAAAGCAAAGGCTCTGTTCAAATCGTCCTTTGTATCTCGATATCGCCGAAAATTCTCTCGTAGTTGCTCGGCAACCTCGCGCAGTTTCTTGTCACTGAGCTCCGAGAAGGATGCCTCCAAAGCCAGCACATTCTCGGTCCGCTTCAAGCAGCGATGTCTTCGGCGCACGCAGCGACCGACCATACCAACTCCGGCGTCCCAGAGAGCATCGAGTCCCCGGGGCAAGGGTTTGCCGATCGCTTGCTCGTCAAGCATACGCCACGTCGTGCTCGGGATCACCGACATCTCAGATGTGGAACCTCCTCTGGAAGAGCTGCCTGCCATAGTGCCATAATTGGGCTGCCAAAGGCTTCGATCGCAGGCGAATCCTGACAACGACTCGCTGCCCCGTGAACCACTCGGCGGCATCGCCCAGGCGCGGTCGGATTCGAATCTCAAAAAACTTCTCGGCGGTCTTCATACCCCGAGGATCTCGTACATCAACCGGCATCGATCCCCCTCCGACGTACCCGAGCGCTTCCGAGGGCAATTCTTCCTGTCCTGCCGGAAAGACCTTCTCGATCGTTCCTTCGACAGTTGGATCGGGACGACCGGCGGCCCGGATCTCCACCTCTCGGCTTGCCTGCTCAATGACGATCGCCGCCAGGTTCTGGCCGGCGGTGGCCCGAATCAACAGATCGTTGAAATCGGCAACAGAGCCAAGTTCTTCCCCACGACGAACATATCTACCCTTGGAATCCTCAATCTCAGTGGAAACCCACATTCCGAAGGCGGGAGTGGCCAGATGGAGCGACGAAAGCTGTTCTTTGACTCTGCTGATCTTTTCCGCCAGTGCGGTCAACTGTTCATCGAGAATCTGGGCTGCTGCCACCTCCGTGACAAGCGCCTGACGCCGACGAATTTCAAGCGCGCGTCGCTGCGCGTCCAAGCTTCTGCTTTCAGCTTCCAACTGAAAATTATGCGCTTCGATCAAAGGTGGCCCTTCGGGCGCTACTTGTGTTTGAGACGGCAGGAATACCGTAATGAATCCGTCTGCTTCCGCATGGACTTTCGACAATTGAGACGGTTCCACCACGCCCTCGACCCGGCAATAATCCGGCCACCTCACGATGCCAAGCAAGCATGAGAGCCCCAGAACAAAGCCGACCGTGGAGGCAACCGCCCGGAAACGATGTCGCGTCAACTCAGCATCGGTCGCGAGGTAACGCAAGAATTTGCCTATTGGGACAAAGACCCAGGCCACAATGGCGGAACATGCCAGGAGGGGAACGAGGATAAAGAGCGTCTCCGGGAGCCTATTGTTCAAGAACAGCAAGATTCGTATCGAGATGAAGATGCGGTAGGAGACAGAAGCAATGCCGTAGAAGACAAACCACATACGCTCGCCTGAGGTGTAGGCAGGGTTCCACGATCGCTTCAGGCCCCACACATAGCGTTTGACAAGATAGTAAAGGTATTGCCGCGATCTTTGCCCCAGATTGGGTATTTCGACGATGTCGGTGAGTACGTAGTACGCATCAAACCGCAAGAGTGGATTCCCGTTGAACAGCAGGGTCGAGACGCTCGCCACAAAAATGACGTTATACGCGATGATATGCGGTGTTCCCGTCGACGTGTTCGCCCAGACAATCGCGGCAATGGCAGCGGCGGCAAGCTCTGCCATGACACCTGCCATGCCCACAATGGCCCTGTGCCATTTATTCTGGAAGGCCCAGGCGGTCGAGGCGTCCACGTACGGCAAAGGAAAGAACACCAGGAACATCACGCCCATCTTGTGGACCTCTCCCCCGTTGCCATTGAGACGGCCAAACTTCTTGCATGCGAAGGCATGGTTGAACTCGTGGAAAACCTTGATCAGTACGAAGCTCAGGTAGAGGAAGACGGCATTATCCGGATCGAGGACATCCGCGCTCCGGTCGAGAAGCACGCCGATATTTCCGACGACAAAGTACAGTCCGGTTCCGAGCAAAGCTGCCCACAAGGTCAATCCCACGACACTGAAAATCCAGCCGAAAACACTAACCCAGCGGTCCAGGAAACGATTTGGGTCCAGCAGGGGAATGCGCACAAAGAGCAGATTCGTCAGATACCCTTGTACTTCGCGACGTACCCTCTTGCGATACCGCTCGAAAAGGGCTTCGCTATCCACCGGCAACTCCACATAGAGAATGTTCATGCCGTGGAGTTGCCCCAGTAGCCGGATGACCTCACCCTGGGTCGGAGCCCCGTCCCCAAGCTGTTCATTGCAGATGCCCCAGGTTTCGGCAACCGTGCGTCGACCGTCCAGTAGTCCGATGAAACGATATGCCTCTTCGCTAACGCGAGAATATTGGCCATTCGTGGGGTTTTCCAGAACGTACCAGAGCTGTCCGCGGAAATACTGGCGGTACACTCGGACTCCGGACAAGAGCCGCGGACGCAACTCGGCGACACGATACCACGCTTCATGAAAAGTCGGCCGATCAATCGCCATCTACCCCGCCCCCCTACCACCACAGCTTCATGCGAACCCAGTTGACAATCTTGCGCGTCCAGATCCAGGCATACGGCCGTTTGTCAATGTCTATTTTCGCCACCCCCTCCATGCCAGGCCGCATCCATGGGTGCACATCCAAGAGGCGCACACGGACCTTGAAGACGTTCTCCTGCTTGACTACCTCGGCCATGGGATTAACACGTTCGACCTCAAACCGAATTCGCTCCGCAGGGTATGAGGCTGTTGCCAGGCGACCTTTCTGACCGACTTTCACATCGACAACCTGATCTTCCGCCACATGGAGAGTCGCCCGCAAGGAATCTAACGGCGTGACTTCAAAGAGTACGTCACCCGTCTTCACCGGTGCGCCAATGCGACGTTTCAGATCACCTTCTACAAGGGTCCCACTCAAAGGTGATATGATTTGGGCCTGTTCAATCATATGATCAAGTAGATCGATTTGGGCTTGCACCTTGTCGGCGGTGGCCTGGGCGATCTGCGCCTGGGACGTTTCGCCGTCGCGCATGGCCGCCGCCATCTGCTTCAGATATCCGGCCTTTTCAGCCTTCGCCTCTGCCAGCCTCAGACGCAATTCAACAGTATCCAACTGGGCCAAAGAAGTCTCACCTGCCGTTATGGTATCCCCTACTTCCACTTCAACTGCCTTGATATACCCGTCAAACGGCGCGGGCACAACCTGTCTCTCGGTTCCCTCCAACAAGAACGATGCTTCAACGCGATAATTGCCTTTCGCAAAGACCAGAAAGAGAACGACGCCGAGGATCGCGATCGCCGCGACCTTGGCCCAGGTATGCGTTGAGCCCACCAGTGCAGCCAGGACACGACGAAACCGACCGGCGAATTTGGCGCCGATCCATCGATCGGTTTCGCGCAGAGCCAAGAGGCGTGCGGTGCACAATTGGAGACTTAAACGAAGTGCCTCGATGTCTTCGACCGAAAAGGGACGGTCGACGGGTCGCTCAAGTGTCAGCACAGCCCGCGCCTCTCCGTCTTGCCGGATAGGCAAACTCACCAGAGCCAGCGGCCCATGTCGCCGGGACAACTCGGCAGTGGCCCGGCTGACATAGGTAGCATCCGGGCTGGCCGGACAAATCACTTCGCAGTCCTGGTCGAGGCATTCCTCCATGGCAGACTCAATATCCTGAACGATCTGCATCTTCCGGCTGAAGTCTTCTGTGTGACTGATTGCCTTGACCCGCACATAACGACCTTTCAGAAAGCCAAGGCTTACACGTTCAGCCTGCCATTGTGCAGCGGTTTCGTTGCACAATGCCATCGCCGCACTGCCAAATCGTGGGTGGCGGTTGACCTGCGAGAGTACCTCCAGCGATTTTCGCAGTTGCTGAAGATCTAGCTCCTTTTTGCGGAGGGTCTGGCGCGATTCGGAAAGATTCAGGACAGAAATGCTCAGCTCAATGCGTTCGCGGATTGCCTGCAGCCCGTCTGGGCCTCTGGCCCGCAACAGGAACGCCGCCGCCAGAGACGGCATCTCCGTCAGCTTTAGCGGCACCAGTAGAATATGAGACCGGGCCGGCTGGCCGTAAAGGTCACTCGGTTCCAGCCAGGCCTCTACGAGAGTCTGATCCTGCGCCCAGCCGTTGCGCGCAAGCTGGCCCGCCTTCTGGACCCAGGGAGGCAGCGTATCGCCGCCGGCGAGATTGGGCCGAGCGGCGAGCAGAGCGATGCCGGATTCGCCGTTCTGCTTCAATACGACAGCCGCCTCCGCCGGGCCCAAGAGACACTCGGCCGCGAGCAGGTTGGCCAGAAACTGACCCAGAGAACCGTCGCCTTCCCCGAATGTGGCAGCCCGTGTTTCGCCGGTCGGCAGATCGGCTCCTTTGGTCGAACGGGGCTGCTCTGGAGGTCTCATCCTGCTTGCCTCCTACAACAGCTGGTCCTTCCGTCGCTTGGCGGCGCTCAACTCAACCTCGCCGAATTGTTGTTCAAACTTCCGCACCACTTGACCGAGAGCGATGGCCAACCGCTTAGCCGAGTAATAGCTCATGATAAGGCGGTTGTTGGCCTGAAAAAGAAGTTCGAAGGGATCCTCCTTCTTACCGGTCGGCCGCACCATGTTCAACCCAAAGTCCAAGATGACTTCCTCAGCCGTCATCGTGGGGCGGAACCCACTTACATAGCTGGTTTGGAGATTCCTCTCATCGATACGGACGCGAATTCGCTTCTGGCCCGTCTTATCGCGTCCCTGCTCCT
>Ga0272441_10001588_pt1 | contig 48243 bp, 37 predicted proteins | sample SSMProp6N_FD_193582 | JGI IMG/M metagenome (GOLD analysis project Ga0272441, IMG submission 193582) | Marine sediment archaeal communities from Little Sippewissett salt marsh, Falmouth, MA, United States - SSM-Prop-6N | ecosystem: Environmental > Aquatic > Marine > Wetlands > Sediment ... | reverse complement strand
CTTCTAACGCTGTTTTCAGCTCATCCCCATTTATGCCTTCCTGAAGCCATTTGAGCATTTTGGCTTCAATGCCGTCAGCAGCCACAACTTCTTTCCTTATCAATCCTTCCAAAACCCAAATGGCGACGTTAACCTGCTCGATATTATCCGCCGGATGGGTCGGGTCATCCTCCTCCTCAGGTAGCAAAAACGCATCGATGGCCTCATTAATCAATTGTCTTGCGCCTTCATAATCCTGAGCGTCCGTAATCCTTCTTTGGGCCTCAACCATCTTCGCATCTGCATTGTTGGGCGATGCCCCGAATTGGGGTTGGGGTGAAGATTCTTGTCTTTTGCCGTAAATTCTAATCGCCCATCGTTTTGCTTTCCTTTCTCCCAGCTGGATTTTTCTTTTTTGATATTCATCCCCCAGCTTTTGAAGATAATCAACCCACGATTGATACGGATCTTGGGGATGACTCACAACCCACTGTTTGGCATTACTTTCCCCCAGCTCATCCTTTAGTTTTTGATAATCCTCTCCCAACTTCTTACGCAAGTTAACCCACGATTGATATGGATCTTTGGGATGACCCACAATCCATTGTTTGGCAAGACTTTCTCCCAATTCATCCACTAGTTTCTGATAATCCTCTCCCAACTTTTCAAGCAAATCAACCCACGATTGATACGGATCTTTAGAATGACCCACAATCCATTGTTTGGCATTACTTTCGCCCAATTCATCTTTCAATTTCTGATAATCATCTCCCAACTTTTCAAGCAAATCAACCCACGATTGATACGGATCTTTGGAATGACTAACAACCCACTGTTTGGCTCTACTTTCCCCCAATTCATCCTTCAGTTTCTGATAATCGTCTCCCAACTTCTCAAGCAAAGCAACCCACGATTGATAGGGATCGTGAGAATGGCCCACAATCCACAATTTGGCTTTACCTTCTTTCAACTCATCTTTTAACTTCTCATAGGCAATTTTGCCTTTTCTCTGCCACCAGTTGGGAGAAAGATTCTTTCTTGCCATCTCAATAGATAGTCCTATAGGAAGAACCTGCCTTAGCAGCACATATCTTTCATAGGTGAAAAGCTTCTGAAATAACAATCCCTCAAGTTTGCTTCTCGAAGCAGGAGTTAATTCCTTTCCCTTAGTATATTTGTGTCTATCTTCATCCAACTTGGGCTTAAGATAATCCAGAGAAGGGATCCCTTTTCTACTTAAGATAGCTTGCATATCCTCCCGGCTGAGATAACCCCTGTCAGTCAAATACCCCAACGTTGCTTCTTTTGCGCGAACCAAGGCCTTACTTAAAAGCCCTGCCTCTTTTTGAGAGAATCCTTTTGTTTTTAATCTTTCATATATTTCTTTTTGATATTCTATCGTCCCTGCAGACAAAGCCCCTCTCCCCATCCCCCATTTATCTAAATCAATCGTATAAATAAAATCATCCGGACTCAAAGTCGCGATACGCAAATCTTCTAACGCTGTTTTCAGCTCATCCCCATTTATGCCTTCCTGAAGCCATTTGAGCATTTTGGCTTCAATGCCGTCAGCAGCCACAACTTCTTTCCTTATCAATCCTTCCAAAACCCAAATGGCGACTTTAACCTGTTCAATATTGTCTGCCGGACGGGTCGGGTCATCCTCCTCCTCGGGTAGCAAAAACGCATCCATGGCCTCCTGGATCAGACGTCTTGCGCCTTCATAATCCTGAGCGTCCGTAATCCTTCTTTGGGCCTCAACCATCTTTGCATCCGCATGGTTAGGCGATGCCCCGAATTGGGGACGGGGTGGATTTTCTTCTTTTCTTTCCTCGGCCAATGGATTCAAATCAACGGTAGCCACATCACCATCACCAATTTGAACTTTCTGGGCGGCCGCATCATCTGTATGAATATGGCCACCAACTTTGCTAGCCAAGGCAAACGTGTGAAAACCCCCTGAAAAATATTTTTTAGGAATAGCCTCTTTTTTGACCGGATCATAATCTTCACGAATATAGTCAAAGACGCCCTGTTTGATCGAGGCAATATATTGATCGTAAATTTTTTGCTTGATGTTTTTATCCTGCGTTTCCACGCCTCCGATTTTATTTCGATCCACATAAATTTGCGAAAGGATGCTGTTTTTCAATTTGATTTTGTACCAGGTCGCCAGAATCATGGAATGGTAAATCTGGCGCAGGTTGGCAAACGTTTTTCCTGTATTGATTTCTTTTTCCAGCTCGGGAAGAATAATATCTCTCACTATATTGGAAATTAAATTATTTGTCTTCTGGGTCACCGAGTCACCCGTCACCAGGGCAACAGATTTCTCTTGTGACTTGGTGTCCTTGTGGCGTGGTGACTGCTCTTGATACGCTATCCAATCCTCTTCTAAAAGCACTTTCAACCGGCTTTCGATCACAAAAGCGCTCTCTTGGGCTTCATAAATGGAAGCCGTATCCGGAACAATCCATACTTTGTTGAACGTATCCAAGGGGATATCGCGCGTGCCGTAGGTTTCATACGCCTTTTTGTAAACACGATCCCAGAACCTTTTTCCCAATTCCTCTTCCGGATAAATGAGTGATGCGGTCAACTGCTTTAAGAGATAATCCTGTGCCAAAAGGTCCCGTCCCATTTCAGTCCGGCCGAATTCTTCGGGGATGATCCTGTCTTTCTCGTAAGGGGACAAATTGACCCACATTTCCTCTTCGGGGGTGGTGAGCGTTGCCAAAAAGTATTTGATCAACTTTTTATATTCGGCTTTCAGCGCCTCCCCATGAAGCTCAGAATCCCCTTTGTTGATAATAAAATCGAACCTCAAAGGATTGTTTGGATAAATGCGGATGCCGCTGACCACAGCAGGAGAATACGGAGAACTCAAAGACACCATTGTTCCGGGAACAGGCAGGTTCAGCGCATTTGCAGCATACGGCAGACCCCGGGCATTTGCCACCTGCGGCGGGAAGATAACAGAAAAACTAAACGCTATCACTATGATGAGTGATATGGTTTTTCTGAAACTCTTGAATTGTATATGTTGAATGCTTTTCGCCATGGTCCGACCTATTGATTAAGTTATGCGATCTCGAGACTTAGTCATAAAATCGAAGTAAATCGCACCCTGCAAACAAATGTCATTTGTAAGCAGAGTTTCCAACCTTCAATTTCGAAGAATCTTCGATTTCGATAAGCTCACATTAAATGGAGCTTATCGCCGTGGCGAAATATCCTTCTTTGAGAGACCTATTAGTATAAATACTTATAGGTAAAGAAAGGATTTATATAAGTATGACATATTTACAGGAGTTTTGCAAAAAAAAGCAGAAAACAGGTGGTCGAATTTCTGCTTAATCTGTAACTACATGTAATTAAATAAGTTATATAATTTGACTATGCCCGCTGCCCCTTCCCCCTTGCTCCAATTAAAATTGTCGTGGGGCGAGAGCCAACTTCGGCGATTCTTCGATTTATGAACTGAACTTCGTTCGAATCATAAATCGTTAGAATTAGCCGCCCCGTCAATCTATCAGATTGACGGGGGCAATAAAAATTTTTAGACAAAATTTCGTGGAAGCCCCTCATTGCATTCGGGGCGAGCGAAGCTTCCCTAAAAATAGCTTATGGAAGCTTTCGCTCGTAATCATCCTGCAGCCGGGTGATATCGTCTTCTCCGAGGTACCCGCCGCAGGCGACTTCGATAAACACCAGATTTTCTTTACCCTTGTTGCCAATGCGGTGAGTGGATTTAACTGGGATATCCAAGACATCTCCGGGATTGAGCACATACTGTTGGCCATCGACAATCGCCAGGCCACTTCCTTTAACAATGATCCATTTTTCACTGCGTTTGTGGTGTTGCTGCAGGCTTAAGCGCCCGCCGGGATTGACGGTCACGCGTTTGACCCAAACGCCGGATTCCTGATAAAGTTTAAAATAACTCCCCCAGGGGCGTTCGGCTATGGTATCACTTTCTTGCGGATGCATATTTGCTCCTATCGGATCAGTCACAAGACACCAGTCACAAGACACAAGAAGTTTCCTGTGTCATGTGTCCTCACAACTTTTTCTCTATCGCATTTAAAATGATTCTTGACTGCTCTTCATTGCCCATCAAACCATAACGAACCGTAAGTTTAGATGTCCGTTCGGTTATGGCATCAATGTTGACCTTCACTTCCTTGCCGGAGGCTGTTTTGGCAATGATGCGTGAGTTCAAACGATCGTTCTTATCCTCCTGCACAACGACATCAATAGCATCCAAAGCCCTTAAGGTTGCCTTATGCAGTTTGACAGCCGCCACATCATATTCTTTTTCAACCGCCCCGCTTATGTAGGCATATCCTCCTGCCCCGGCGGCCGCCCCTACAATCAAAGGCACGCAACCGGAAAACCCAACAACAAATATCAAAAGCAGGCCCGAAAATATCATTTGATCAATTATTTTACGCATAATTTTCCTCCCGTCACCTTCTTGATCCTATTATACCCCAACTATTCCGAAATCAACTGCTTAATTTGAGGCATCACTTTTTCCGCGGCTTCATAACCACGGCGTACCAGATCGTCCACCTTATAAAGTTCAAACCAGTTAATCCCCACAAGATCCGGCCGAATCACCACATCCGCATTTTGTTCGCTCTGTTCGCTAATCACATATTCGGAAGCCATCAGGCTGTTAACGATAATATCCGAAATACTGGGCATAAACACCTTAGCAAAAAATAACTTCACGCGAAACATAATATAGAAAACAGGCGCCTTGAAAAAGGGAACCTTCAGCTTCTCCTCATTGCTTTTTTTCTGGTTCATAAAACCTTGGGCCATATCATCGGGAGACTGCAAGACATTAACGGCAATGATTTTTTTTGTCCCCAGACGCGTCAGCACGTTTGTCGGCAAAGGATTCAGCACGCCTCCATCAATGATAACCTCATCGCCTTGAATCACCGGCTTCATAACTCCGGGGATGGAAATACTCTTTCTTATGGCTTCAACGAGTAATCCTGAATCGATCACCATCTCTTCGCGTTTAGCCAAATCATACGCTACCACCTTAAAAGGCACTTGAGTGTTATAAAATATTTTGTTGCCTAAATTCCTCTTTAGCCATCGTTTAATTGCCCGACCGCCAATGAATCCCGATATGGGAATGATCAAATCCATGAGCTTAAAAAGATTCCATCTGTGTTCAAATTCACGGGCCAGTTTTTCGATTTTTTCAATAGTCATCCCTGTCACCCAGAAACTTCCGATTAAGGCCCCCATGCTGCTTCCCACGACGATATCTACGGGGATATTTTCTTCCTCTAATTTACGAAAAACCCCGATATGGGCAATGCCTAAAGCAGCCCCTCCCCCTAAGACAAGCCCAACCAAAACATTGCCGATTTCCCGCGCCATTTTTCTAATCACCTTGGCATAATCGCTCTCCCAAGAAGGCAAGGTAATGGACATCACCTGCGAGGTCACTTTTTGTTCCAATTGCTGGTCATCAACATGGGGAAGCTTGGTATAAATATTGTAGCCCAGAATATTATTGATACTTTCAAATGATTGGGAATTTCTTTCTTTATCCGTCCGCAGGATAACATGCAGTTTTTCTTTTTTAAAATTCTCTTTGAGCTCCTCTTTGATCTTTTGTATGATCTGACGCATGACAACCAAATCCTGCTGGCGCTCCAAAGCCAAAAGCTGAACCACATCCGACTGCGTAAGTGTCTTCAAGACCACGTCGTCCATTTCATTGGGAAGATCCACAACCACATAGTGATAATCATCAACGAGGCTTGTGACAAACTGGCTGATCCAATTGACCAAAGATTCATCCTGAGAGTTAAACCTGACATTCAACAGATCGATATCCGTCTCTTGGGTGATCACAGACTTCATGATGCCTTCATAATCATCAACAATCTCACTCAAAAAAACGGCATTATCCGCCCAACGGGCCGCGGCCTCTGTCTTCACGGAAAAATGAACGTCGTCCCTGCTGTTTTCTTTTTGGCTCTGACGATCCTTTTCCTCCTGAAGCGTTGAAGAAAGATGAACCAAAATCACTTTTTTCTGCGTCTCTCTTTTCAAGCTAAAAGCAAGATTGGCCGCATAGGTTGAGCTACCCGAACCTTTAACAGGACAGTAGACAGAGGTGATCGTGCTTTCAAATATGGATTTGGCATGAAGGGCTTTATGGCGAATCCTGCGCGATAGACTTTGAGACAATTCCGCGCCCAAGTGGGGAATGGATTTTAAAATATCCAAAAACGGCTCACGCTCAATTTTGATGACAACCGAATCATTGACCGCCTCAAAACTCAAAGAATGGTTTTCGCCTGTTAACGTGGAAATGATACCAAAATGCAGGCCGCGCATGATGTATTCCACATTGCATTTATTGCCCTCCTTATCTTTGGTGTAAGCTTGAAGCCGACCTGAAATCAGGCAATAAAAGGCATCGGGAGGATCTCCCTCCCTGTAAACAATATCCCCTTTTTTATATTCAACGATGGCTGCCTTGGCGGCGACTTTCCGCACCTCAAACCAATTGAGCTTCCTAAAGATAGGGATTTGTTTGATAAAAGAATGTTGATTCAATATGGATGATAAACCCGGCATATTATTAAATATTGGTGAGTTGTTCTACTCGTCTTAATGATTAGTATACGTAAGAACTAGTAACAAATCAACAGAATTACGCATAAAAAGGCACAAGACACAGCCTGCCTGCCGGCAGGCAGGGACACACGACACAGGCAACTTCTTGTGTCTGGTGTCTGGTGCTTGGTGTCTGGTATCTTGTGTCAGGTGTCTGGTGTCAGAAGTGCCAATGTTTCCATATGCTTCGTGCGGGGGAAAAAATCAAAAGGAATGATGGTTTTGATAGCCCACCCGTTGTTTATAAAAACAGCCAAATCCCGCACCAAACTTTTCGGGTGGCAGGAAAGATAGAATAAGGCATTGAAAATTTTTTTCTGAGCAAGATACTGAGCGGCTTTCGCGCTCAAACCTGCGCGAGGAGGATCAATCAAAGCTACCCGTCGTAAAGAGGAGCCGTCCGAGAGCCTATCAAGATGATCTTCTATCTTGCCTTCGATAATGGTAAAATTTTTTAGATGATGATACCGAATATTATAGGCAGCCAATCGAGTGGCATAAATGTTTTCTTCAAATAAAACAACATCTTTGACGCAATCAAAAAGGACTACACCGAAAAAACCCACCCCTCCATAAAGATCAAAAAAAGATGTTTTTTTGTCCAGAACCTTTAAGCCTTTGATTTTTTCAATCAATAAAGGCAAAATCGACAAATTCGCCTGAAAAAAACTATCCAGAGAATAAAATATTTTTTTGCCAGAAATCTGGGTCCAGAAATAATCTTCCTCTTTCATCTTCAAAGAACGCCGTCCTATCCCGCCCCAAAAAACACGCCCGTCATCACCGGTCCTTACCACCAGATTGGCATTACGGTATTTCAATGGAAGCTTTGCCTTGGCCTGGCTCTTTAACGCAGGAAGAAAATCAGAGACAGCTTCTTCTGCAATCATGCAGGAATCCGTCTCAACAACGCGGTAGCCTTTGACAGGCGAAAAGCCCATAAAAATGTTTTGATCTTTTGTTTTTAATAATCTCAAATCCAGGCGATTGCGGTAATGGTATTGTTTGGGAGAGGCAACAATGTTTTTAAACGGAAAATCTTTTTTAGGATTTTTCTTAAGATGTTGCGCAAAAAGTTCATGAAGGATGCTTTCTTTCAACCGCAACTCTTCCTCGTAAGAAATATCCTGATATTGACAGCCCCCGCACTCCCCAAAAATAGGACAGAGAGGCTTATTTTCATTGTTCGCATTTGTTTTGTCTGTCATGGAATCAATCAAAAAGGAAAGAATGTTTCTCTTAAAATAAAAAGAATTGCTGCTTTTTTAAAAAAACTTCAATGATTCGACCATCTTTTTAACTTTTCTCGAATTGCGTCCAAAACTTTCTTTTTGCCCCAGATACGTAATGGTGATGGCTTTTGTTCCCCGAATCGCCGAATAAACAACAAAACGCATGCCTGCCATTTGGCCGCTTTTGGGAATAAATGAAAAAACATGCCCCGGCAGTCCTCCAATAGGTATCGGCTTTGATTCGAGAATGGTAAAGGAACCGCCTGATGAAATCCTGAAATTTTCAATGCCGACCTTGACGAATTGATCCAAGGTCATCGGTTGTCTGGACATATCCAAAAAGACAAAGCTGACCGCATCGATTAAGGCGTCTTTTTTATCCCCTTTTTCCTTCGGAGGAATAAAAGCAACCGCCGACTGTTTAATGATATTTTCAAAAACAGCCCAATCCGCCGGATAATCCAGGGAAAAACGATACTGTTTGCTTTCATAATGCTTGGTGAGAGGAAGCTTGATATTCCACAAAAGGCCGACTACAACCAACACAACACCGAGGCCGATGAACCAATTGATCCTCGCCGAATGCTCTTTTCTTAAATCGTAAGCTGTCTCTTCCAGGCTTTTATCCGATCTGATAAAAATCTTTTCCAAGAGGATACTCCTTCGATCATTGCTTACTTGGGTTTTCTTTGAAGGGCACGCTTGGCAGCTGAGACAATATCCACACTTTGAAGCTGGTACTTTTCCAACAATTGTCGGGGAGAGCCTGTTTCGCCAAAGGTATCTTTGACCGCAACCATCTCGACAGGGACAGGAATATTTTGAACAAGCACTTCGGCAACGGCACTTCCCAGCCCTCCATAAATCTGATGCTCTTCGGCCGTTACAATGGCCCCGGTTTCAACGGCGGCTTTGTTAATGGTTTCCTCATCAATGGGCTTAATGGTGTGCATGTTAATGACACGCGCCGAGATGCCTTCTTTCTTTAAAATCTCGGCCGCCTGGAGGGATTCAAAAACCATTAGACCGCAGCCGATCAAGGTCACGTCGCTGCCTTTCCTCATCACAACGGCTTTTCCAATTTCAAACGGATCCGTATCTTTTGTAATAACGGGAAATGCAGCACGTGAGGTTCGCATATAAACCGGACCATGAAATTGAGTGACCGCCCGCGTTGCCTTGGCCGCCTCAATGGAATCCACCGGGCAAATGACCTTTATGTTCGGCAGAACACGCATGATGGCCAAGTCTTCCAAACACTGGGCCGAAGCCCCATCTTCTCCGACCGTCACCCCGGCGTGGGAACAAACGATTTTGACATTGCACTTATTGTAACAGACATCCAAACGAATCTGATCATAGGCCCGATTGGTCATAAAAACCGCAAATGACGTTGCAAAGGGGATAAACCCTTGCAGGCTTAATCCTGCGGCGGTTCCCAGGACATCCTGTTCGGCAATGCCCAAGTTGAAGAATCGTTTCGGAAATTCTTTTTTGAAATATTCCGCGCGTGTTGCATCCTCCAGATCACCGGAGACAACAACAATCTTTTGATTTTCCTTGCCTAAGGCTACCAGTTCCCTTCCGAAACCATCCCGCGTTGGTGCTGATTCACTCATTGAATCAACTCTCCTTGTAAAATTTTCTTTATTCCTCAATTTTGCTTTCCAATTCAGCCATGGCATTTTTAAAATCATCCCCTTGAGGGGCCTTGCCATGCCACTTGCAGTTGCCCTCCATAAAAGAAACCCCCTTGCCTTTAATGGTGTGGGCAATGATCACGCTTGGTTTTCCTTTTATGGATTGAAATTTGTCAAAGGCGCTGATCAGTTCGTGAAAATTATGGCCGTTAACCTCCACAACGTGCCAGCCGAAATCATTCCATTTGGATAAAAGCGGCTCAAGGGTTTTAATCTCATCCGTGGGGCCATTTTCCTGAATTTTATTGTAATCGACAATCGCACACACATTATCCAGTTTATGCTGGGATGCCGTCATGGCCGCTTCCCAAATCGAGCCTTCCTGAATTTCGCCATCTCCCAACAGGCAAAAGACTTTAAATTTTTTATTCAGCAGTTTGGCGCCCAAGGCAATGCCGTTAGCGACCGACAGGCCATGGCCCAATGAACCTGTATTGAACTCGATTCCCGGCACCTTGGTATGCACATGCCCCTGCAGCGGACTTCCAAATTTACGGAAACCCTTCAACTCTTCCTTAGGAAAAAACCCGTAGTTCGCCAGCGTTACGTAAGCAACAGGCGTCGCATGGCCTTTGGAGATGATCAACCGATCCCTTCCCTCCCATTTAGGATCACCAGACCGGTAATTCATAATGCATTCATAAAGGGTCACAAAGATCTCCACAGCCGATAAAGACCCTCCGGGATGGCCGCTTCCAGCGCTATGGACCACCTGGATGATCTCTTTTCTGAAAAGCGCGGCCTTTTCCTTCATCGTATTGATATCAACGCACTTGGGGCTCACAAAAACTCCTTTATTAACATCAGCTATAAGCTATAAGTGATAAGTGGTAAGTCTTAATATATAAAAAAAGCATAAAACCGCTTGCTAAATATTGCAAAAAAGAACAAATCTTCTGTTTTTTACATACCACTTATAACTTACCACTTATCACTTATAGCTAATTTATATGGGCCATGCTGGAATCGAACCAGCCACCCACTGATTAAGAGTCAGTTGCTCTACCAGATGAGCTAATGGCCCAACGAATGTTCGATTTATGGAGCATTCTCAAATGCGAACATAAATCGGTACATGTAGTTGCACCCGAGCCCAACTTGTAAGTTGGGTGAGCGGTGCTCGAAACTGATCAAAGAACTTATTCTATTGTAAGTGCTAGAAATTTACGCCCCGAAGCTTTGAGTCGAGAAGCCAAAAATGTCTCAATCAAAACGTTATATTATAACATGCAATTATGATTAGGCAAGATTTAATCAGCATTTTGGTGAAAATTAGGCCTTAAAATAATAGAGACATGAATAATAGGGACAGATGTCCCTATTATTTATCCCACAGCTTTCTCATATCAATGACAAAAGCTGAATCTTCAAATTGATACCAATCCTCTACGCTCAAGATGTAAACAATAGACAACCCCTCCACATACTCTTTTGTATTTTTCATGCCCAATTCTCGCAAAATAGCAGCTAAAAATGCCCGTTTATTTCCCCCATAATGTGTGGTTAAAGTCCCAAATTCATCGTAACGTCTCTTAAGGCCTAAAGACGAAAAATCCGGCCTTATCAAATAAATCGTCTTGTCTTGATCCAAAGGGGTATTTTTCAGTATATTCTTGACATAGTTTTTTTCAAAATAACTTGGAAGAGCCCTGCAATGCAATACCGTTTGATAGGACTTGCATATCCCCGCTAAGCTAAGCAACAGAAGAATAAGGGTGAAAACTTTATTGCGAATATTATCCGGGAGTATTCCCGTCCAGCTTTTTATGGAAAAAATCAAAGCGATAACAATCATTGTTGTCAATCCCAGGCAACATCGATAGAACGGGGCATCCCCTTGGGCAATCAAATTCGGCAAAAAACTCAATAAGAAAAGAATAAAAAATAGACATGAGTAAAGAAACACCTTCTGTAAATAGGCCCTTCGGGCTGTTCGATTCTTTTCTCGCTTCATAAAAATAAATATCCTCAGCAAGAATCCGCTCCCAATAAATCCCGCTACCATTATGGCATACCTGACCTGCGGAAAAATATTCCACAAATTCAAAGAATTGATCAAAGGTTCTTGAACGAACCATTTGAGTTTTCTGAGCAGATTGAATTCGACTGCATAAGCGTAGTACAATAGATTGTAAGACGTCTTTAGATATTCTGCGTAGTATTGTTTTAAATAAAATAAGACGGCCGCATAAATAAAAAGCGCCATAAACCCTACAGAAAAAAACCTTCCGGCACTTTTTATGACTTCTTTAACGGAACGCCCTGTTTGCGAAAGTAAACATAACATCACCATCACCCAATAATACATCGCAGCCGTCTGATAAATCGATATGGAATAAAATAACAAAAGAACGGCTGCTGTATAATGAGGGTCCAACATCTGTTTTCCAAAATTTTTTTGATAAGGAACCCTCTTGGCCAATAATCCTGCAATGAAAGACAGCCATACAGCCGGCACAATAAAAGCATTGCCCTCAGAAGAGACTAAGACCTGAAAAGGAGGCTGTGTAAAAATAAGGATGGAAGAAAAAATGGCCGCCAGGGTACTGCCAAGAGGTTTTTGAAGATAAGCAACAAAAAGGGCAGCGCAAAAGGCAAGCTGAAAAACGCTTAAAAAACGAAGGATTTTTAAATCTTCTATAGAATCAATGAACCATCCAAGGAATGTATAGTGCCAAGCCCCAACGAATCGTCCCAGGCGAACAGCTGTCATGTGCAAGGGATGGATGCCGAAAGTCCCCGGATCATTTTTAAAAAACCAAACCCCGTCATGAAAAACGTAACTATATTGATAGGCGGGCAAATAAGCAACCGACAAAGCCAACAGGAGGAACAAAAAGACAAAAAACTTTTTATTTCTGGTCATAATTCCCTCAATAATAGGAATAATAGGGACAGATGTACTAGCTCAGTAATTCGGTAACACTTTTTAGTTTATCAAATGGTGTTTGATAATTCAAGCCACCATGTTTTCTAAGATGATTGTATTCAAAAAGAAAATTTCCTAAATTAAGGATCAAATCTTCTTTTGAATCAAATTTATTAGGATTTAAAAATTCGTTCTTTATAATTTTAAAAAATGCTTCAATTTTGCCATTGGTTTGTGGGCGATAAGGCCTTGTACAAATATGTTTGACGCCAAGTTCTTGACACATGGTTTCGAAAGGATGTTCATATTTTATTTCACCTTTGAATTCACGGCCATTATCTGACATTACAGATTCAAATTCAAAATTATATATTTGCTTGAACCAGGATAATGAGCGAGCCATAAAATATGTTAATGTCGAAGCTTTTTTATCCTTAATAATTTCAGCATATGTAATTCGAGTACAATCATCACATAAAGCAGCAATATATAGATTTTTGAGTTTTAGAAAAATTTTTAAATCCTTTGTGATTTTACTGACGTCGATATGTGCGAGTTCGCCAGGGGCTTGTTTCTCATAACGTTTGACAATTTTTTTCTGCGATTCGTTTAACGGATATCTTGATTTAATGCGATCCATCGTTGCAGGGGAAGGTGTTTTATCAAGATAATATGGCTTAAAAAGTAAAACTAATTCATATCGATTTGATCCGAAGCGCCGGTAGGCTTTTATAATGTTTCGCTCACTTGCCTTTGGTGTTCGACGGCTACCAGGCCTTGGACCCCTTTTAGCAGGAAGCAAGGACTCGGATTCACGGCCGTTTGTTATCCATTTATGATAATAACGGCTTAAATCCTTTTTGTTAATATGATGTGCTTCACAGAGATCTTTAACGTACTTAAATGGCCTTGGATTTATTTTTGCTTTTGTTCTTTCGTATTCTTTTAAAATAGGCAACCAACGCTTTACAACAACAATATCTTGATATTTCATTAGGCCTCCTTTGGCTAAATTATTATACCAAAAGAGTTACCTAATTATTGAGCATTAACATCTGTCCCTATTATTTTCCCCTATTATTCCTATTATTCTATTTTCAACGTCCTTTGCGTATACGCTTCCTAATCCTCAACCTCCTAATTCCTGGCTTTTGGAAACTCGGCTTCTTGACCCTCGGCTTTTTAACGCTTGGTTTTTTGATCTTTGGCTTTTTGATGATCGGCCTTTTGACTCTTGGCCTTTCAATCCTTGGCCTTCTCAGTCTTGGTCTTCTGGGCCTTCGCCTTCTTCGCCCTCGACGTCCGCGTTTCCCGCGCCTATTTCGACGAGATATTTTTGTAAATAATTCCGCGGTGCTTTTTTGTTCCAATAATATCTGAACATCCGCCGGTTTTTCCGGCTTCTTGAATTCTACAAAGGGATAAACGAGAGGAATACTTATGAAAAAATAAGATATGAAAAAAATCAATGTAATAATTCTTTTCATCATTCTTGCTGCGGATTGGTACCATCAAAATTTTTATTGATCGCCTCAATGAGCTTTTCGGTGGAGACATCCTTGGTGACCACCTGATAGCCGGCAATCTTATTGCCGAAAATGAGGTCATCCTGTTCGGCCACAGCCGTTAAAAACATGACAGGAATATCCTTCAAGATTGGATCGCTACGAAGATGAATCGCAACCGTGACCCCATCGACTTCCGGCATCAAAATATCAAGAATGATCAAATCCGGCTGATAATTGCCCGCGGCCGCAATCGCCAGATTGGGGTTGCTTTCTGCGCGTACCTCAAACGGGCCGTTCTCTTGAAGCATCGCCTGCATCATCTGGCACAGGGGTTTGGAGTCATCAATGATCAGGATCTTTTTCTTTTCCATGAGGGTATTTTACTGCGTGCGGTAATTTGAGGCAAGAGATTTTGATTTTGTCTTAATGATATGCAAAAAGGGCTACTTCCTGATTAGGATAATATAGGGACAGATGTCCCTATTATTTGATCTATTTACCTTCCATTTTATTTGCTTTATTGATTTCTCATCTCGGCGCCTGGCACTGATAAAGATTGTAATTTTCTTATCTGCTACATTGGTTCACAATCCATAGCGACATGGCCTTCTGCGGTTGCCTCACAGACAATAACACAATAATATTCATCTCCTGAAATCCCTTCATCAATATGACAACTGTAATCGGTGATTTTACATGGCTGGACCTGTTTGTCCACTTCTTCACAGCCATCATCACATTCTCTTGATGCCCAAAATTCAAGAAACCAGTTACATTGTGATAATGCTTCAGCCTCGACGCCTTCCTGCAATCTTTCCTGTGTATCCCCGTATTCCATTTCCCACATGCATGAAGGTTGGGGTTCCTCTTGCCATCCCCCATGCCACTCCCCTTCTCCCCCTCCCATAAGGCATTCAATGTATCTATCAATAGGACACCAATGGTAGTCCCCAGCATCTTGGCCATGCCCTGATGGTTTCATATCCATATCGTCACACATGATATTGGGATCCATTTCGACTTCTTGGCTATGGGTTAATTCAGTATTCGTTTCCATCATTGCAGCAATTTCTTCAATCTGCTCTGCAGATCGTCCTTCTATGATAATTTTTCCATCACAGCTTTCTGCCATACTTCTTCCAGAAATAATCACATGGTTATCTTCTTCAACCCTGATGATCAAATCATCACATTTTTGGCCGTTGTTTTGTGCCAAATTTTTTTGCGCGGAGGCTGAAAAGCAAAGGAGGCAGATTAAAAATACTATCGTACAGGTCGGAACTAATAGTTTGCATTTTTTCATTTTTCCCTCCTATTTTTCCATAAAAAAAGGATTGCTAAATATAGCAACCCGGATATCCTCTGAAAAAAAAGGACTTTAAGACTCTGAATATACAATTTGACCTCTTACTTTTTACTTTAAGAGGATTCCGTGGCTGGTCATGGAAACTAATCCATCCCTATAATAAGTATTGCTTATAAAATAGAGTTTTTAAAGAGGATTTGGGCGAGTATGGGGAAGCGGTTTCCGACTCATTTATCCGATTTACATAAGCCATTGCAATGCAAATTTTTACAAATAGTCGCTCGCAATGTGCGAAGCACAAAGGGAGTAAATATTCTTAAATAATATAAAAAAACGACCCTTTGGGGGTCGCTATCTTTTATTCCTTCTTTTATTCCTAGTAAATCCTGGTTTTTGCTCATGAACTCACCTAGTGAGTTCATAAGCGATTATTCCTCGAGCTTTGCTCGGAAATGAATCGTCGTTATCGGCCGTAAGGGTTCTCACTTTCATCTTCGGGACCCATATAACCATCCAGGCCGCCTTCGCTGATGCCGCCTAAGGCGTCGGCCCCTTTGCCGAGGGCTTCTCCGCCGGCAGATGTTGTTTTTTTGACGGTCTCACAGCCCAACAAAAAGAATAAACAGACAATAAAAAATAAACATGTATGAATTTGTAGTTTCATTGGAATCTCCCGCTTTTCTAGTAGGAAGTATGAAGGAAACAGTAAGAAGAAATCTTTAGAACGAACTTCCGAATCCAACTGTCTTCTGTCCTACTGCTTACTACTTTACTGCATGCTGCTTCCTGTTTACTGCCTACTACTTACTTCTTACTACTTACTTCTTACTTCCTACTTCTTACTTCTTACTTCCTACTTCTTACTATTTTCTATTCCTGAACAATATCCCCTTTTTCAATGGTGCCGGAGGGCGTCCCGAGTATCTTGGCCTTAGAAAATTTTTCCTGTACTTCGGTTATTTCAATGCGTGCGATTTCGGTTGTGTCACTTCCTAAATCCAAACCCGTATCCGGATCGATCAGCGCCTCCCCTTCCTTTAATATAGAAAGTTTCGTGCCTGAGATAATCCCCGTATTCTCCCCAGAATTGACAAAAACGGTCCCATCTTCTTTGACCAAAATAACCTTCCCTTCCCAAGGGATATTTTTCATCTTTCCTGCAATATATTCAACCGAACGATCGATCGCCATTTGTACAGCTTTGCCTAATGGAGTCTTTTTAAAATTGGATGAACTGATATCAAATTCACCGCTATAGCCGATTTCAAAGCCTCCGGATTTGGCTTTGCCTTCCACTCTCTTGGAATCAATGATCTGCCCTGTGGTGGAATCCACCAATTGAACAATGACCGCAATATGCGCACTGGATTTGCTTCCGCCGATAGTGACCCCTTTGATCGTAAGACCCTGGCCCCCGCCGGATGAATTCTCCTCAAACTCGGTAATCTGCCCCTTGATCAAAATCTGGGCGGGAATGATTTTGCCGGTTTTGGCCGTTTTTTTAGTCCAGGCAAATCGACCACTGGAGGCCAAATCCTGTTCGGCCATGACCACATCCAGGTCCTTTCGGGTCAAAACGATGAATTGCCCACTTTGAATCAAGGCATCCGATAGCTGCATGGAGAAATCCTGCCCCAGCTTGACACGAGAAGTCACTCCCGAATCATTTTTAAAATCAAAAACAGCGACAGTTTTCTTTAATCCCTTCATGGCATGCGCACTTGTTCCACAAACAAAACTACATGCAAACCCAACCACTACCAACACAATAAATAAACGTTTCATAAAAACCCCCTCTTAAAATAATTACACATAACAAGTAAGCAGTAGGAAGTAGGCAGTAAAGCAGTAAGCAATAGGACAGAAGACAGTTGAATTCGGAAGTTCGTTCTAAAAATTTTTTCTTACTGCTTACTACTTGCTCCTTACTCCTTACTGCTTACTCCTTACTCCTATTCAGTCACACATATCCTTGCTCAGATCCGCAAGGCTTCCTCCATACGTGACCGTATCGATATTATCGCCCGCTAAAGTATAAATGTAATAATTGAGAACATCGCCATCCGTCTGTACGACAACATAGCTTTTGTTGTCGTTGCATGTCGTTAAGGTAAAATCAATGACCGCCGCGGATAAAGAAAATTCTTTGCCTGTATACAAATTGACCCCAAAAACAACCGTATTGCCCATATCCCCGATCCCCAGATAATAAACATAATCTTCATTGGGAGAAAAAATAATTTTATCCTGGCTTTCAGGATAATCATATTCAAGGACAACGGTCTTGACATCCCCTTTTTTGTTGACAAGCCACATCTCGCGGGAAAGAACCTTTCCTTTGTTCTTATAAACTTTAAGGGCTTCTTTAACCGGGTTGGACTCCTCAGAGACAATCCATTTTTGCAAATTTCGATCGATATATTTATCCGTCTTTGAATAATCAAGAGTTTTGGTCCAACGATCGGGCTGGGTAACCACGATCTGCCCATTTTTGAGGGTGACGGTTGTCTGGTCATTTTGTTCTTGAGGGGCGTTTGGGTCTGAAGACAGGCTAGCTTCCTGAGAAAAAACACGGCTTGCAAAAAAAACAAACAGCAAAATCAAAAAAAACTTTTTTCGCATCATTAATCTCCCAGCTTATGATGAATAACGGATAGCCGTATCCAGCAGATTTCCTTCAAATTTACCATACATCATAAATCCATTCAAGCATTTTCTATCTACAGGGATTAAGCGAAAGTTGAAAAATTTATTCGTCAGAAAAAGATCCATAAGGTATACTAATATCAATGAAGTCTTTTAGTATTAATTTGAATATACTTATAGCATTTTTGCCTTGCCTCATTTTCGGGCCTGCCGCCTGGGCTCAGGATTCCATCCTTGCCCAAATTCTCCGATACCAAGAATCCATTGTCGGAGTTACTTCTGAAAATTACGATGTTTTTGCGTCCCCACCTCAGATTGCCGGTATTGATAAAAGAACGGGCCGTATTGCTGTCTCCCAAAACGTCGCCCAACAAACATTTAACCGAAACGGCGCAGGCGTTATTATTCATCCCTCGGGTGTTATCGTGACCAATGCCCATGTGGTGCATAAAGCCAACCGCATTAAAATTACGCTTTTTGACAAAACAGTTGTTTATGCCGATGTTATCCGCTTTATAGGAAATCTGGATTTCTGCCTGCTGAAAATTGATCCGCCTTTTCCTTTAGATGCAATTCCTTTTGCTGATAGCGACGCTATTCAGCTGAGAGATGAGATTATAACCGTAGGGAGCTCTTATATACTCAATAACACCGTCTCCGGTGGACAGGTCAAAGGGCTGGGAACCACACGTTTAAAGAGCGGCCATCGTGTCGACCTGATCCACACGACTTTCAATTTATATGAAGGAGACAGCGGTGGGCCTTTGTTTAATGATAAAGGCGAACTGTTGGGCCTGATGACCGCCAAAGAAACCGATGCGGATCATTCAAGCTTTGCCATTCCTTCCAATAAAATTTGGAATTACTTGATGGAATATTTGAATGAAACAAATGTACAATAACCTTAAAGTATTCGTTCAATCTTCTTTTTTTAGATTTTTTATCCTTTGGGCCATTGCCGCTTCCTTAGGGTGGTTTCTTCGTCTGACTCCCCTTTGGAGTCACGTCTCCGATGATGCCTATCAAAAGGCAAGTGTTTTGGTTGTCAGCAATCTTAAAAAAAACCTGAAAATGAAAATCGATCATGAAAATCCATTCATGACCGACCAGCAAAAAAGCCGACTTCTCAAAGAAGAAATAAATCAAATCCTCCGTAAGGATGGGCCTCAGGCACGCCAAGCTATTGTCCGTGTGGCCAGACAAATCGACCGAAAACAAAATAAACAAAATAATTATCCTTACCTTTTGGCCTCCGATTCTTATAATTATTTTAATCTGACCAAGCGTATCGAGAAAACCGGAACAATCAGTGACACCATCAAGGGCAGCAAATATTTGAACAAGTGGATGCTTGCCCCCATGGGCCATTGGGAACCACTCAATCTGCATCCTTTTGTTGGTTATTTCTTGCACAAAATCATCTGCTTCTTCCGACCCGGGACACCCCTTGTTTACTCTGTAAGTTTTACCCCCCTTCTTATCATGGGACTATCTTTAATCCCATTTTTTATCATCTGTTCCATTCTCCAAGTCGGATGGGGCGCTTCTCTCTTGGGAAGCATTTATTTTGTCCTTTCGCCGGTATTCTTAAAACGCAGCGCCTTCGGCTGGTACGACAATGACCCTTACAATGTTCTTTTCCCGCTGGCTCTTTTGGCCGTTATCTTTTTTACACTCCAAAAGAAGCGAAACCTAAAGTCAGCCTTGATTTCCGGATTGCTTGCAACTTTTATTCTTTCGCTTTACACCTATTTCTGGCATGGATGGATGTTTTTTGTGATGCTTGTTGGGGCCTCAGCGTTTTTGATCATCCTGGTGAACCATTTTTCTTTAAAAGAAAAATCGCAATCGAAAAACCTTATCGCTTTTTTTGCAACAATTCTTGTCGGCATTGTTATCGCCATCACTTTGCTCTTGGGCCCAACAGAATTCTTGACGCTTTTTAACGAAGGATGGACAGCGCTTAAAGATTTTATTGAGCCGCAAATTTCTTTTTGGCCTAACCTTTATATCGCCGTCGGCGAACTGAAATCTTCATCTTTTTCTTCAATCATAGATATGACCGGAGGTCCCCTCTTTTTTGTCATTGCGATGCTGGGCCTGATAGAAAATTTGCGCCGTTCCTGGATAAAAAAGGACCCGTCCCTTTTTGCCATCATCACCCTCTTTGTCTTTCTTCTGGCTTCCATCGTGATGAGCTTGGGGGCCATGCGTTTTGCGCTTTTTTGCCTGGTGCCTTTAAGCATTCTTTTTACTCTGGGAATGCAATGCCTCTTTGATTTTATAAAAAGTTTATCGACGTCGAAGATACCCCCCTTCTTCGGTACTTTTCTTTTTGTTCTTATCTTTTTGGGATTAGCTTCCTTTTCGATTATATCTTCGTATAAACGCATCTCAACCACACTGCTTAATCCCATTTATAATGATACATGGGATGCCGCCTTAAAGAAAATAAGAAAGGATACCCCCGAAAACAGCATTATCAATACCTGGTGGCCGCCTGGACATTTTATCAAAGCAACCGCCGAAAGGCGCGTTACTTTCGACGGAGCAACGATTAATTTTCCCCAAAGCTATTGGCTTTCTAATGTGTTTTTGGCAACCGACGAAAAAGAAGCATTGGGTATTTTGCGCATGCTCAATAACAGTGCAAACCAAGCAGCCGAATATCTAGAAAGTCTGGGGCTTACCCTTTCGGACGCCGTAACCCTTCTTAAAGGGATTGCCTCGGTAAGCAGAAAAAAAGCGGAAGAAAAATTAAGGCCTTACCTTTCCCAAAAGCAAATCACAGAACTGCTTTCCTTAACCCATAAAGACCCGCCTCCTTCCTATATTCTCCTCTACAATGAATTTATCGATAACAATATCCAGCTTGCCTTTGTAGGAAAATGGGATTTTAAAAAAATCGAAGAACTTAATAAAAATCCAAAATTGCGTCGAGATCAGATGGGCTCAAGTGTCAAGGATTACGTCAAATTTGTTTGGCGCATGGCCGGCGGCCAACCGAAGTTCAGCGGGATTCTTAATCCAATCGGCTTTTCAGAAGGCCGGGTGCTTTTTAGTGACGGCATTGTTATCGACCTTTCCAAAATGCAATGCAGCGTCCATTCCGACAAATACGGTAAAGGGGTCCCTTTCAGCCTTTTGTACCTTAAGGAAAATAAAATCATGGAGAAAAAATTCTCTGATGCCAGCCTCTCTTATTCTGCTCTGCTCTTTCAAAAAAATGCCTCCTTAAGCTGTGTCCTTATGGATACAGACCTTGCCCATTCGTTTTTGATGAAGCTGTATTTCTTCGAAGGCAAAGGGCTCAAATATATCCGTCCCTTCTATGAAGTAAAAAATCTCACCCAAAAAACCCAGATTTATGTGTACGAAGTTGATTGGGAAGCGTTTTTAGAAGATATTAATAAAGTAACGAATCTTTCCAGCGGGCAGGCGAATTAATGAAAGTCCCCCGAAGGAATATGAATTATGAAAATTACAAACAAAAATTCAAATGAAAAAATTTATTTAATTATTTTTTATCTGAGTTTTTTGATCCTGACCTTACAGGTCATTCTGTCTTCTTTGCTTCGAGTTTATTTAAAGCTACCGTTTTTCTCCATAACTTTTGCATTCTTAGGGCTGACCAGTGCGGGTATTTATTCCTATTTAGTATTAGATAAGCAGCCCGAACACGAGTTGGATGCAAAGCTGCCTTTTTATCTAATCGCTTTTGGTCTTTTGTTCCTGTTATATTTCACCTTAATATTTAAGGCCAATGTATCTTGGTATAACATCTTTGTTGAAAAAATAATTAAAGAAAACCCTCAATATGATTATGCCGAATTGCTCGTACATGTTTTGCATGAACTTTTTAAGAACACGATATTCTCTGGGTTTTGTTTTTCTGCATGTTTCTTCTTCTTAGGATTAAGTGTTTCCTCTATTTATAAATTCTATTCAAATAATGCTCCGAGATTGTATCTATTTGATTTAATTGGTGCCAGCGTTGGTTGTGTATTAGGAACATGTTTAATAAGTATTGTCCGATTTAGTTATTTGCCTATTTTAATTTCAATGCTCACTTTTGTTGTTGCTTTTATCATAAGCAGCAAAGATAAGAAAGCAATGATTTCAAAGTATAGCGCCCTTCTACTTTTTGCTATCTCCGCTTATATTATCTATTTAAATTACACCTCCAATATATTGGAGCTTGAAACAAAAAATAAATATATCACTAAATCAGGGAAAGGGGAAATCGAAACACAAGTTGTATGGTCTCGCTGGAATCCTTATTCGCGTGTAGCCCTGGTCAAAAGACAAACTATCATAGAGGGGAAAAAGTTAAATCCCAGATATATTTTTAATATTGATAATGGAATGGGCATGGCAAAACTTATCCCCTTTAATGCCGAAAATCCGTTTGCCAAACAATTATTTGAGGAGTTCGATCCCGTTTCATTGGCTTTTCTTTTAAGTCAACCTGACGATCTTTTAATCATGCTGGCTGGAGCAGGCAGGGACATGCTGGATGCCTACAGTTACTCTAAAGGGCAAAGTAATATTACGGGTGTTGAAATAAATCCCTTGATCGTCAATAAAGCCATAAATTTTTCAGAATTCAATTTGTCATCTTTTTTTAATAAAGACAACATTACAATCGTTACTCAGGAAGGGCGGAGTTTTTTAGAAGCCGACCATGAAAGTTATGATTCAATTATTTATTCATGGGCAGGTGCTTCCATATGTAATTATTTAGGATTGTCTGCCTATACAGCCCAATATCTGCATACCAAAGAAGCTTTCATAAGTGCCCTAGCTCATTTGAAACCATCGGGGACCATTGGTCTTGTGAATGGGAATAAACTTAAACTGACAATAATTTTTAAGGCAGCCTTTAATCAACTTGGCTATTCGAATTTCGACAAGTCCATTATCGTAATTTTTAAAAAGGATGCTTTGGATAATGAAACTAATGTCAACAGATTTTTAAACCCTATCGATTTTGGTGCTATCTTAGTAAAAAAAGATGGTTTTTCGAAATCGGAACTTAAAAAGATAGAAAAGCGTTTAGCATTGATGAATATGAAATTAGTGTATTCCCCGGAAGCTACACACCCTGATTATAAAGTTTTTGAAGAAATTGCAAAATCCGGAGATCTCAACAAAACAATCAAAAAATACATGTCCCGGTTTCTTATAGATCTCTCAATTTCCAGCGACGACAATCCTTTCGCTGAGAACCTTTTTTATATAGGTAATATACTAAAAAAAGAGTTTTGGAACATCCATGACAACTTAAAAGCAACGAGACATGCTTATCATTACTTAATGAACTTGTATACAATACTCCTTATCTGTTTTGTATTATTGGTCGGCTTTATTTTTGTCTTTCTTCCTCTCATTATCAAACGTCGAAACATTTCTATAAAAAGAGATCTCCTTATATTGTATTATTTTGCTATTCTTGGCTTCGGGTTTTTCTTGGTTGAAATATCTATCTTGAACCAGTTTACTCTCTTTCTGGGAAATCCTGCTTATTCTTTCGCACTTGTTCTTGCTTTATTTTTGACTTCTGCTGGTATAGGAAGTTATTTTTCAAATTATTTGTTCAAAAACAATATTTTAAATCTTAAGAAAATGTCAATAATAGCTCCAATCGTCTTATTGTTCTATTTCTTTTTTCTTTCAAAAATTATTCATATGTTCCTGGGTGTTGCCTTCTTTTATAAAGCATTAATAAGCGTCATCATAATATCGCCAATGGGGATTTGTCTTGGAATGTTCTTCCCCCAGGGTTTAAAAAAACTATATAAAAACAAGAAGGATATGATCCCATGGGCTTGGGGGATGAACGGATATATGAGTATCGTTGGAAGTTCTTTCAGTATTTATTTTTCTACGATAACAGGTTTTAGCTGGTTTATTCTTCTTGCGGCGGTTTTATATTTGACTCTTTTTTTCGTTATCATTGATTAATAGGCGACAGCACCCTCATTAAGGAGGAATAAATGCGAAACGAAAAAAACCGTCGCCTCTGTTCTTTACAGAGATCCGGGATGGTCTTTTTCCTTCGAAGAATCGGGAGGATTGGTGAGTGTTCCTCGCAAGCGAATTTTCATCTGTCCGCCTAAAGGCTGCCCCTTTGGCCCTTCTTCTTCCGGTTCTGCCTTCGGAGGCCCGACGAGGGTATCTTGTTTTTTGACAGGCAAGGTAATCGAATCCAGATTAGGCTGCCCAGGTGGGGATTGATGCCTCATTTCCGCTTCCAGCTTGGAAGCGAATTCATTCTCTCCCATCCCACGCAGAGTTGTCACCATATCAAGGGCCATAGCGGTTTCTCCGCTCTTGCAATAGGCCAAACCTAATCCAAAATAAATGGCAGGATTTTCTACTCTCTCAAGCACCTCTTGAAAATAATAAACAGCCGTGGAAGGTTGATCTTTACCCAATAAATAAATCCATGCCAAATAAAGCTTTGAGCTAACCATAGAGGGATTGATGGAAATGGATTTTAAACAGGCCTCCTCGGCCTTTTCATGGACGCCTCTTTCATAGTAGATCTTGCACATGTTTCCATAAGCATCCGCATATTCGGGGTCCAATTCAATCGCTACTTGAAAAAACCAAATCACGTCAGAAAGTTCATCTCCAAGGGCATTGTGCGCAAGCCCTAAGGCATTATAAACAGGCGCAAATTCAGAATCCTCTTCAACCGCCTTTTCCAAAAAGGAAATTGCCTTTTTAAAATTCCCCTGTTGATAGAAAGACATCCCTTTTTTGTAATACTGCTGCCATTTGCTGGCGTTTGCCCAAGAACACATAAGTGACAAAAAAAGGAACGTAAAAATAATTTTTTTCATATTAGTCGCCACCAAATTTTTTCTGCCAGAGATTTTTATCGTCAGCCTCCTGCGTTGACGGAGCATAATTTCCAGGCAATTCAACCTCTGCATCTTTTGCGTCATCCTTCTTGCCTCCCCAATTGAAGAAATCCGCTATCAGCTGTTCAAAGCTTTTGACTTCTACCCTGCCGCCGCCTTTAACATTTTGCAGCTTCTTTTGTGCCTCGGTTAACTCTTTCTGTTCTTGTTCTTCTCTTTTTTGTTGTTCCAGACGAGCATCAGCTGTTTCTTTTGGGCTTGAAGGTATCGTCCTTCGTCCATCATCCGTTGATAATTGAAAGTTTTGATCTGAAGAGGAACTTGAACTTGAAGAAGAGCCCCTTGCTCCGCCTGCAGTGCCTCCTGTTCCGGAACCACTTATTCTTCTACCACCAGAACCACCTGCCCCACCCATGCTTCCTGATACTCCTGAACCAGCACCAGATCCGCCAGTACCTTTGTCACCGGAACCTCTTGCCCCGCCTGTTCCGCCGCTGCCAGTGCCTTCGGCACCGGGACCTCCAGTCCCGCCTGTTCCACCGCCACCTACTCCGCCTCCGCCGCCTGCTGTGCCTGCTCCACTTCCGCCACCTGCACTACCTGCTCCGCTTCCGCTACCTGTTCCACCGCCACCTGCACTACCTGCTCCGCCTCCGCCACCTGTTGTGCCTGTCCCGCCTCCGCTACCTCTTCCACCTGCTCCTCCTCCGCCGCCTGTTCCACTTGTTTCACCTGTTCCACCGCCACCTGTTGTGCCTGCTCCGCTTCCGCTACCTGTCCCGCCTGTTCCGCCGCTGCCAGTGCCTTCGGCACCGGGACCTCCTGTCCCGCCTGTTCCGCCGCTGCCAGTGCCTTCGGCACCGGGACCTCCGGTCCCGCCTGCAGTTCCACTAGATTTTCCAGGAACTCCACTGCTACCCGTACTGCCACCAGCCCGACCACCATACTTTCCTTTGCCTTCTTCTGCCGTCCCCGCCTCTAAGTTTCCCATTTTATCCATGGCTATTGTTTGCTCAAGGATATCTTCCGGCATTTCTATATCATCGCCGGCAAACTCATAATTTCCGATTGTTTTGGGATCAATCACAAGTTTGGCCACTTTCATCGAAACATTAACTTCCTCCGCACTTGCCTTTTTCCCGGTCATATTAATCTTAACCACCTTTAATAGATTGTTTGTCACATCAATATTGTGAATAAATGTCACAATATCACTTAATTTGCCCGAGCATTCGAGGTTTGCATAATAGAGAACAAAGCCTTTTTTCGGAGTTACTTCCGACGGATTAAGCTTAACCAAATTGATTTTTGCCTTTGAAGCAATCAGCTCTATCGTCTCTAAAAAACTTGCAATCAACTTATCGACTTCCATGGCCTCGCCTGTCTCATAAACACTGAACTCCTTTCTTTCCATCATAATCTTTTCTCGATAAGACAAAAACCTCACGTCCTGCTTGATGCTGTTTGTCTTTTCAAATATCTCATTGTCATATTCGCTCAATTTTGACAAAAACGGACGCAAAAACAACATATCGAACATAGCAAGGACCACAAAAGCTAAAGTGATATGGAATATGTTTCTTTCCTGGTCAGATAATTTTCTGTAAAACTCCTGAACACTAACCAACGTTTCTTCTCCTATTCTTCTGCCAATTCTTCCTCAACTTCAGCTTCTTTTTTAACCACTTCTTTCGTCCCTTCTAATCGAAATTCTATGACAAAAGAGGCCACGTCTTTTCCGCGATCTTTTGTATCCGTCGTGGATTTTGGATTCACATTCTTAAAAAGTTCTGACTTATCGATTGCGCTGACAAAATTAAAAACAATGGACATGGATTCAGATATGCCCTGAATGTTGATTAGGCCGCCTTCATCCAAAAAAACGCTCTGCAAATAAATTTCATCAGGCATTAAGCGGTACAGCTCATCGACTACATCAAGGCTGACCATGCGGCTGTTAACAAACTCTTTGATGATCTGTGTTTTTTGAGCAATGCGATCCAAGGCAATCACCTGGCTTCTCTTTTTCGCATATTCTTTTCTTAACTTTTCTAAATAAATCCCTCTAAAATAAACCTTGCTGAAAAATATAGCGACAATCAAAGCAAAGATGATTATGCCCAAGATAGCGCATTTGAACATATCTTTACCCTTTTCTTCAATAACCCTTTGCGTTTTTATTTCATCAGGAGTTAGATCAACCCGAATTTCATCAATGGAAGATGCAGCCGCAATGATGCTGAAAAAGGAATCATCATTATATTCCGAAACCAGTTTCAGCATAATCGACTGATCCGCTTTGATGTGATCCAGATAAGGCATAACCTTTACATTGGCTTTTAATTTGTCCTGCAAGAGAGGCTGCAATTCTTTTATTTTTTCATCATCGCTGGTAAGAATATATGTTTCGGGAAGTTTGCTGATATCTTCTGCCTGATACGCCTCTACAGAACGCGCCAATTCATCCGCCAATTTTTCTTGCGCTTCCTTGCCTTCTTTGATCAAATGACTCATTCCAACAGGGATGCTTCTACAGGTAGCAACAGTTTTATTGAATTCAATGGCAAAGCTCGATATATCATAGGCGATATCAATGATGCCTACGGGGACATCTTCTTGTTTGACGTCTAAAACTTTTGCATAGAAATGAGCAATGCCTTCCGGAACAAACAATACCTTGTCTACCATAACACCCGCAGATTCAAAAATCTGCATTTGCTGTTTGATGGTTTCGCGGTTAATGATGACAAGAAGAATTTTGGTATAATTCCTCTGAAAAACACCAATATTGATATGACCAATGAGAATCTCTTCCCTTGAAAAAGGTGTATGCCGCCCTGCCTGAAGATCAATAATAGATTTGATTTCCTCTTGATCCAATGAGGGGATCTCAATATTTTTGGTCGTCACAAGGCTCGCGGGAATCGTACAAAACGCACTGGCCTTTTTTATTTTCAATTCTTCCATCGCCGAACGGATAATTCCCGGCAATTCCGTCTCCGGAACCTGCCGCACATCTCTTTTGGTGACACCAACCACTTTCTTTTCGGATGGAGATATTTTAAAATGAATCACCTTAACAGATTCTTCGCTTAAGTTGATTCCTATGTAATCTTTTTCTTTATTGAACATGATTATCGAGACCCATTTTTATAACTTTTCCCGCCAATAGATTATTTTACCATCATTTCGACTATAGACACATTCAACATGCCGTGTTTCCCCTCTATAATCAACATCTGCCTGGATACCATAGTAAGCAGAAAGCATCCCCATTTCTTGGCGGCCATAAACAAGATCGAGCTCGCGCAATTCCTTACGGGTCAAGTTGACCAGTCCAATCAAGGCTTCCAAAGAACTAAAATGCTCAAAAATATAATCGTCCTCCGTCGCATCTACACGATCGGGGCCTCGACGGGCAATCAACATTTTATTAACAGCTCCCGCGCTTAACCCCAAAGCCAAAAGGACTGGTTTAGAGGCCGTATTGATATTAACTTTACCCGTCCCGTAGATCGTAATGAAATCCCTCAACTGATCATAGAGCTTTTGATTCACACCGCGAACCAGAAGCAATTCATCCAAAATTTCAAATGAACGCTTTTTTTCCTTATAAGGAAATTCTAAATTTTCGTAAAAAGCATCACTATAAAATCCTTCCACCTGACTGCTTCCGTATTCTCTCCAATCGATAATCGCTAACGCCAAGTTGGAAGCCATTTCTTCTTTCAGGGGAGTAGCGATTTGTATAATGCTTTTTAAAACATCATGGCTGGCTGTGTTGATATTAATTTTTCGCTCTTCGTCGGTTATCCCAAATTTCTTTTCACTGCCGACTCCATAATTCCTATAATTGATACTGCATGTTCCCTGATCTATTTTTATTTCTTGAAAAGCCTCCGGATTATTAAAACGGACCTTTTTAAAGGCCGCGTCGCTAATCAATTTTCCTTCGATTTTAAATTTTGTATTAAGAATCGATATCGCTTTGGCGATACAAGATTCGGCAATGGCAGCGGACCGATCTCTTTTGTCCAGACGGGACAGGAGATCGACTTTGCCTCTTACGCGCAGGCCGATGTGGACAGCAAATACCGTCAGCAATGTCAGTGACCACAAAACAAGGATGAGAACGGTTCCCGAATGATTTTCTTTTTGAAATATTTTGCGCATAAAATAAAAACCTGAGGTTATTTTTTACCAACAGGAATATTAATAAATTTTCTTACCGTCCTTAGTTTTCCTGTCGTTTCTTTAAACTTAATTTCGACCTCTAGTGCTTGAGGACTCCTTCCATCCGTCTTATTCCTAGTCACCAATTCACCATCCAGATTGATATGATAAGTAAATTCCAAGGAATAAATCGATTTTGCCAGAAGCCGTTTTTTCCCATATTCTTCCTCACAAGCCTGACTATAATTGGCTTGCCGTTGATATATGGCTTTTTTGAGTGAATCAAAATAGTACTCGACTTTGCCTAATTGATCAACATACTCCTCTCTTCCATAATGTTTTTTCCTGTCTTCTCTGGTCCGCACAATGGTAGGGAACGCAATCAAGTTTGGATATCCTTCAAACGTAAGCAGCGAAAAATGAAATGAATTTTTAAGATCATTCGTCAACTTATCTAAAAAAATGGCAACATCTTCTTCCACCCCTAACTGCAGAGACTGTTCCCATATTTTCAAACCATTAGCGATTGTCTTAAAAGCAGCAAGCCCGACAAGAGAAACTAAAGAAACGACCAAGATTATCTCGATCAAGGTAAACGCTCCCTTGCTTTTTTTTGGGCTAATCGTTTGCATGGATGATTTTAAAATCGAGTCATATAAAAAGACCTCGAAAGACGAAATGTCCTCCCTCTTTCCTCCCAAGAAAGCAATAAATCTACTTTTAAAATTTTTTCCAAATTTGCTATTCCACTGCTCATCATGTCCAAACGGAAAGGAATTCTTTTATTATTGATAATTACCGCAAAATTTTCGGAGTCCTGCTGAGGAAATTCATACTGCAATATTCGATAATCACTTCTAATCGCCTCTATGCGGCTATCAAGAAAATTCATGGCATACAACCGGTGCGAAAGATAACGCTGATAATCCAAAGAAGCCAGAAACGATTTATAAATCATCACCAGCCCCATAGAAAGAATAACGACCGACACCATGACCTCAAAAAAGGTCAAAGCATATTCTTGCCCGATCTTTTGCATTAAAGAAAAATTTTTTCTTTTATTCCCAATTAACAATATCATCCCCATCATCATTCTGATCATTTCCTTTGGAATAAAGATCATAATCCATGCGATGCTCCCCCGGAGATGTGTAAACATAGGGATTTCCCCAAGGATCGATCGGCTGCCTTTCTATATAGGGACCATTCCAATTTTGAGGAATGGGGCTAGAGTTCGGCTTTCGCACAAGAGCCTCCAATCCTTGATTGGTCGTTGGAAAATTCCCGTTATCCAATTCATATAGCTTTAAGGGAGTCGCCAAATTGGCTTCAATATCAGCCTTGGCTATCGCAATCTTCGCCTGTTCGGACCTCCCGGATAAACGAGGGACAACCATGGCCGCTAAAGCACCGATAATAATGACAACCAACATAATCTCGATCAAGGTAAAACCAATATGCGAAAAACTTAGTTTTTTAAATAATTTTTTCTTCATAACTCTCTCCTATATTTAATCACCCATATATTTTATCCATTGCCTTTCTAAATCTGCAATAGACATAAGTTGATTGAGATATGCTTTTTTCAATGCCTTTTCAAATGAAACATCTTTTAAATTACGGCAAAGTTGACGAAAAGCATTGATCCCATAACGCTTGATCAAAAACTCCACAACAGATAAACTTTGCGAATAAAAGATCATAACTTTATTGGGATCTTTTTCAAGACGAATATCCGTAACGCACGTTAGCTGCTCAAATGGGATGGTTTGGCCCTTTCTTACCAAGACCCTCATCATGCTATCTGTCATGGCACTTTTATTGACCTCTTGCAATTGAGCAACCCCCTCATCAAACCATAAAGGAACAAGGCGAGGATGCAAAAAATCTCCCAAAATAAGATGGCTGATTTCATGCGGCAAAAAGCCAGTAAAAAAATTGGCCTCCTGCTTATAGGTAACGATAACCTTACTCTTTAATACCTGCTCATCCCGAGAGGAATATCCTAACAACCAGTTGGGATGGCCCGTTTCTTTCATGAAAGTTTGCTGGTCATGAAACAGAATAATCTTAACGCGTTCATCCCACGTCCAAAATTGCGAATAACGGGTATACCCTATTTGGGCACCAATTTTCTTGTAATATCCTTCTGCTTTTCTCAATACTTTCCGTGCCGCCGTTTTATCCTCATCCTGCCTGTAAAAAACAACAAAATGTTTTCCTTTGATCTCGTGCCATTCTTCCGCACGCCCAAACCCTTCGCAGAACCCCATAAGGATTATGATGATTATAAAAATTTTTATGCTTTTCATAATATAAAAACACAGCTACAATTTCTTGAATTCTATCCCGCAAAAATATCCAGTTGAAAGATCGGCAGCAACATGGCCACAACAATGAATCCAACAATCGATCCGATAATAACAATCATGACCGGCTCAAGCAACGTCATCATAATTTTTATCAATTCATTGGTTTCTTGGTCATAGTTTTCGGCAACATCATATAATATCGTCATCAAAGATCCTGATTCTTCCCCTACAATAATCAAATGACCCATAATATCGGGGATGATCTTTGAACGTTGCAAGCTAACACCAAAAGACCTTCCCGATAAAAGATCATCCTGACATCGCTCAAGTTCTTCTCTCACAAATTCATTACTAATGACAGGAATCGCTATTTTAAGGGCATTGACGATAGAGACACCGCTTTTCATCAATAATGCCATTGTCCGACAAAATCGGGATAATTCTAACTTCAGCCAAAAATCACCCAAAACAGGAGTATTGAGTTTAATTTTGCTGATTGTCCGTCTTCCATTTTTGGATACAGCCCACTGGCGTATCATCATAATTCCCATCAGTAAGCCAACAATAACCCACAGCCATTGGTGAATAAGAAAATTGCTGATATTCATCACCAGAACCGTCGCCCAGGGCAACGCTTGATCAAGATTAACAAACAAATTGGTAATTTGAGGCATGACATTTGTCAAAATGAATATGACGGTGCCCACCCCGAATAAAAGCATCAATAAAGGATACGCCATTGCTGTCTTGATTTTAGAAGTCAATTCATTTTGGAGTTTTAAATACTCGGCAATTTCCGCAACGGCCTCATGCAGCTTGCCGCTTTCCTCGCCGGCCCTAATAAGGGCAACATAGAGAAAAGAAAAAATATTCGGATAACCCGCAAGACAATCAGAAAAAGATTTCCCTCCTTTGACGCCAAGACGAATATTTTCCAGGATTGATTGAAAATAAGGGCTTCTTGCCTGTACTGTCACAATTTCCAACGCACGTAAAATGGAAATGCCTGAATTAAGAAGGAAAACTAATTGCCTGCTGAAAAAATAAACTTCTTTATGGGAGATTCTTCGCCCTTGAATCTTTCTTTTGCCTAAAGAAACACCCCGATCCTCTAACGTAACGGGAGTTAACCCCAGCTGGCTGATCCTTTCTATGGCCTCTTCTTTAGAATCAGCGATGATTTGCCCTTCTACGGTCTCAGCATTTGGTTTCTTCGCCTTATATTGGAACATTGGCATAAAACTTTTCTCCCTTATTGTTTTTGCTCTTTTTCCTTGATTTTTGCTTTCACAAAATTATCCAACTTAACTCTACTCGCACTCGATAAATCAAGATAATACGCAACCACGCTGAACATCGCAGACATCGAATCTTCCTCCACACGGCAAACTCTAGCCAGGCAATCAATGCTTCTTTCATCGTCATGAAGTTGGATTCTTAATTCCAAAATCGTCTCAGCCCTCAGCGCATAACCCGATACAAAACGCACGCCTCCTGCACTAATATTTTTTGTGATGGAAGAATGTTCAACATTCTCCGTAATAATCTTTCCCGGATTGTCTTTGTCCTGGCGGACAACTGAATAGCGTAAGGGTAAGCTAACATTCACCCGAGGATAAGTCCTAGCATCCTGATGAGTGTCTTTTGAAGATAAAATGTGAGGATCAATCTCTCTGACCTTCACGGAAACATTCTCTTTTTTGTTTTCCGAACTCTGTTTCTCAGCCCGCTTGTTTTCTGCTGATTTTTGAGTTTCCTCTTTCGGGATTTCGATCCCTTGCTTTTTTAACGATATTAACTCCTCATCCTTCATCGTAATATTGACAACTTCTGATGGTGTGGTTATTCCGTCGATAACCTTCTGCCATCCATCTTGCCTTAATGTTTTCATGCCATTTTGAATAGCCAGCTTCTTGATGAAACTTGCGCGTTGTTTATCCAAAATAGCTGCTCGAATATTATCACTGATCAAAAGCATTTCATAGATAGCCGTTCTCCCGCGAAATCCTGTTTTGTTACAATAATCACAACCGCGTCCTGTAAATATTTTTACGTCCTTAACCTTCATCGAAAGCGACTTTGCAATTTCTTCCCTGATTTCAAGAAGAGGTGTTGAAACCTCTTCCTTGCACTTAGGGCATATGATCCTCACCAATCTTTGGGCGACAAAAGCCTCAACACTGGAAGCCACCAAAAACGGTTCAAGTCCCATCTCGATCAAACGCGTAATGCCACTTGCCGCATCATTGGTATGAAGCGTGGAGAAAACAACGTGGCCTGTAAGGGCTGTTCGGATTGCAATTTCTGCAGTCTCCAAATCCCTGATCTCTCCTACCATGATGATATCCGGGTCATGACGCAATGTACTCCTTAACCCGGCTGCAAAATCCATATTGACCTTGGGATTGACCTGAATCTGAGTGATTCCTTCCATTTCGCATTCGATGGGGTCTTCCAGTGTAATGATCTTCCTGTCTGGTGAATTAATCTCATTAAGACAGGCATAAAGCGTTGTCGTCTTGCCGCTTCCTGTTGGACCTGTAACTAAGATGATCCCGTTTGGCCTTTTGACCAATTCCCGAAACGTCTTTAAATGTTTTTGGTCAAGTCCAAGCCGCTCCAAGCTGAGCAACCTGACATTGACAGGCAGGATACGGATGACCATGCTTTCTCCCCGGGGAGTGGGAATCGTCGAGATGCGCATATCCAAATCCTGTTCTTTTGTTTTGACAACAGCGGCCCCATCCTGAGGAAGACGTCTTTCTACGATACTCAAGTTGGCCATAATCTTGATTCGCGAGATAACCGAAGGCAGCAATTCCTTGACGGCAGGAGGAATATTGGCATCGATTAAAACACCATCAATACGATAACGAATCCTTACCTTTTCCCGATAAGGTTCAATATGGATATCTGTTGCGCGCTGTTTATAGGCCTCAAGAAGAATCTGATTCACCAATTTTCCGATCGTGGCATCGTCTGTTTGTTTTTCAAGATCTTCAATCCAAACATCCGTTTTGAAAACAGAAGACTCATCTTTTTCTGCCTCTTTGGATAACTTGTCAACGGTATCGGCTGCCAAACCATAATATTTATTAAGAGCATCCAAAATATCGGATTCCGGAGCCAAAACAATCTTCGGCTCAAGCCCTAAATGAACCCGTATCTCATCCTGAAATTTGATATTCAAGGGAGAGGATGTCGCCAGCGTTAATTTCTTATCCGAAATGTTAATGGGCAAAAATTTGAAATACCAAGCAAATCGAACCGGTATTTTATCCAAAACCGCTTTTTGAACGGATATCTTCTTAAGATCAATCAGTTCCAGATTCAAAGTCGCAGAAAGGGCCTCCAAGATTACTCTCTCAGAAAGGGTATTGTTTTCGATCAAGTGATCCTTAAGGCTTTTGGAGGAATTCTCGATCCCTGAGAGCAACTGGTCAGAAACAGCTTGTGTAAGGTGACCTCTTTTGACTAACTCAGCAGCAAGATCTTTATCTGATTGTTTTATCATAGATTTAGTAGCATAAAACCATTAAAAGGTTTCAAAATGTTTCAAGATGTTTGAATATGTTTTAATAAGTTAGAATATTTCTAAATTATTTTTCTAAAAACATTTTCAAACATATTCCACCCTATTCCAGCCTCAATCTTAAGCAAGAACCGGCACTTTTCCTACCATATAAAATGCTGACGGCTTTGTTTTGTCATATTCTCCGTTTAAGATAGCCTCCACACCATCCAGCAACTCATCCGTATGGACATATTCCCCCTTTTTCCCAGTAAAAACTTCACTGACATGAAAAGGTTGCGTCATGAAATTCAATAATCTTTGCGCACGACCATAAATGAGGCGATCCTTTTTGTTCAACTCTTCCACCCCGATAACGGCAACGATCCTCTTAAGACCATTGTACTTATTAAAATGTTGTGTACATTCCTGAGCCAGATCAAAGTGCCTTTTTCCAACAACATCAATACTCAAATTTCCGCAGGAACTCTGCAGAGGGTCAATGGCCGGATACATTCCTCTTTGGACCAAATCTCTTGAAAGAACAATGGACCCGTCAAGATAACTGAAGATAGCAACAACCGCAGGGTCCGTCATATCGTCGGCGGGAACGTAAACGGCCTGAAGGGCGGTAACCGATCCGCCCCCTTTGAGCGAACGGATCCTTTCCTGAACCATGCTGACCTCCGATGCCAATGTAGGCTGGTAACCGGTTTCGGCCGGAACGCGCCCTAAAAGCGTTGAGATTTCCTGGCCTCCCTGAATAAAACGATAGAGATTATCCATAAACAACAATACGTCCTTGTTTTTGGCCTGCAGGTATTCTGCCAAAGTAATGCCGGTATTCACAACCTCAGCACGCGCCCCCGGAGGCTGATCCATCTGCCCGTAGGCAAGCATAACGTTTTGAAGAAGCTGTGCATCGGTAAGTTCGTAGAAAAGCTCATTTCCTTCACGGATACGCTCTCCGATCCCGGAAAAAACGCATGCCCCGCCATGCTCTTTAACGATATTATTGATCAGTTCCAAAATAACGACCGTCTTGCCGCAACCCGCCCCTCCGATAATGCCTGTTTTACTCCCCTTGACAAGCGGATATAACAAATCAATATATTTCATACCTGTTTCTAAGATTTCCGCTTTGGCCGCTTCTTTCTCTTTTAAATCAAACGTCACGGCCTGCATTAACTTTCGGATGGGCCTGGGAGGCGCATCAATGGGTCCTTTTTCATCAATAGGATTTCCAACAGCATCCATGATACGGCCAAAACACTCATCGCCAACGGGGACAGCAATCGGCTGAAAGGTATTGTGCGCAGGAGCATTGAGTTGCAGATTGAGTGTATCCATCAGAGAAACGGTCCGGCAAACATGTTTGCTTAAATGTTCTGCCGTCTGTAAAACCACCCTTTGTTTATTAAAATTATATGCCTCGACAACATCAAAAAGGGCAGGAATATCTTCAGGATTATCAAACCACACATCCACAACAGGGCCCTGAACCGAAACAATACGCCCCAATCCTTTTTGATGCTCCTTCTGTTTTTGTTCTTCAGATAATTTTTCTTTTTGTTCAGGAGCTTTAGACGATTCTTGAGAGTTATTGATTGCTTTGTCATTTTGTGGTTTTTTTTCTTCATTCTCAGGCATATTTTACTCCCTGCTTGTTTATCGTTTTGTCATCATGCGAGATGTAAAAACCTCGCGCATACTTTTGTCGATATCCCCTTTCTTGGCCTTGGAAAACGCAGCGGCGATTCCTTTCTTATCCTTCTTCATCCTCTGAACGCTGGCTTCAAGCTGCTGGGACTGCGCAGCCGCCTCAGAAATGGAGGTGTCATGCATGATTTCATAAAGACGACAAACAACCCACATATCCGCCAAATAACTGATAACATCTACTGGATCCGATTCCGAAATAACTTTTTCGATAGAGTCAACGAATTCGGCTTGCTTTATAAGCAACTCTTCACAAGGAAGAAGGTTAACGGTCCTTGGCTTCTGGAGGTTGAAGGTTTTTGACCAGGGATAAACGACAACAACCTTGCCCAAATGATCCTCCATAATCTGTTCGATTAAGTAGTCCTTTATCCGAATCGCCATTTCATAAAGACCTACTTCTTCCACTTCCACAAAGGTTTTCATCCCAGGTTCTACAGAAGCTAACTTTTCGGCTCCTTTACGACCGACAATAATAAGTGTACTGTTGGGAATCCTTTCTTTTTCAGCCAAAATATGGCGTATCGTCTTAGCATTAAGGTCCCCCATGAATCCGGCTTCAGAGGTAACCCCCAAAATGCCTGTTTTAGGATTGTCATTGCTCACCAGAGGATGCCGGACGGTCGATAAACTGATCATACGGAAAAATTCAACAAAAGATTCACCAAATCGAGCGAACCGATCTTTTCGGGTGGCCAGCTCATGGAACTTGGTGTCGGCTACGTCTTTCAAAACCTGGATGATCTCAACAAGTTCGGTAATATCCTCGAGGTCGCTTTTGATTTTGTTTGCTTTTCCCATATCTATTCTCTTTCCAACAATCCTTTTTCAATCCTTTCCTTGACATCCACTTCTTGGTCTTCTAAAAGGTGTTTTAATCCCCCATCCAAAGACAAGCTTCCAAACTTAAGGATGATCCCGGCAATGATTTTTTTGTCAACAGATGCATTGATAGAAACGGAACGGCCCAATTTCTTTTTGACGATATCAGCCAACTTGTTCTTATGCTGATCGGAAAGTGTTGTGGAGGTAACGACATCTAAGCTGTTGACATCTGCACTGATCATATCCATATCCACTTCTTCCAAATTTTCCAAAAATTCATCAATAAGGACATGATTGAACGCTCCTGCGCCTTTATCACTCAAAATTTCCTTTAATACAAGAGTTGCAAAATCAACCGCCTTAAGCTCCATCTCTTGTTCCAGGACCGCACGAATATCATCTTTCGTGCGCTGGGCTTTGGCAATAATCTGTTCGCTATCCTGACGCGCCTTTGTAACGATTTTTTCTCGTTCTTCCTTTGCCTTCTGCGCAGCTTCTTCCTTCATTTTAAGAACAAGCTCATCCGCCTCAGCCCTTCTTTTGACCAACTCCTCATTGGCCTCCTTGATCTTGCCATTGAGCTCGGATTGTTTTGATCTTACTTGTTCTGTTTCCCTGTTCAGGCGGCTGACCGCCCCCTCAGTCGTACGAGACAAGAATTTAATGAGAATAAAACCCAAAACAGCCGTAACGATACAGCCTAAAACCAAAGCTTTGATAAGTAACATGCCTAAATCCATAGATACCAACTCCTTTTTTATGGTCAGCTTTAATCCACTGACAAAACTTTAAAGAAAGCCAATATTAAAGTGAAAGATACGACTTCCAAAACAACCAGTTGAAATAATACGCTCATCTGCACAGAAGGCGTTTTGCTGGGGAAGCGCCCTAATTTGTTGATTAAGTTGACACCTATGATCGCTGTCCCCACACAAGGGATAATCGTAAAAGCAAAGAACAGCAAAATAAAAACAATAGCAGCACCTGATTCTTCGCCCATTTAAAAATTCCCTTCGTTAGTTTCCAAACAACTGAAAAACAATCAAAATAGCAATGATCGATATTGCCTCCACAAAAATGAGCATGACGATCATGCCCATAAATATCTTCGATGCAGCCGAAGGATTACGGCTGAGCGCCTTGATGACTGCATAACCCAAGACAGCGATAACAACCGACGGCCCCAAGACCGCAATCATCATAATCGAAACAATAAGTAGGGTTTCAGCCCATTGCATGGAAAAACTCCTTGGTTATTTTTCTAAAATATGGAAACATTTCTTCTTAAACATGGTGAACCGCATCGTCTGAATCCGTAATAATGTCTTCGTCTTTCTTTTTACCTCTGTCCGGACGAAACCGCTCGATCTCCTCAACAAGCACAACACAATCATTGGCAAAAAATTTGATCAGACCGAACTTGATGGGAATAGCTTCCCGCCAGTTGACAATGATATTTCCCTCAACCAGAACGCCTAAAACAGGATAATGGTACGGCATAAGTTCATATTCTCCTGTATCCCCCGTAAAAAAAACACTTTCCACTTCGTTTTGATAGAGAAGCGCCTCCGGCGTCATAACGGATAGCTTAAATGTGCTTACAAATCTTCCTTTTGCCATACAATATCACCCTTCTTGTTCTATCCCTTTTTCTCTTCCTCTTTCTTCTTGGATGTTGCCTGATCAAGAACGTCGACACCAACATTGGCATCCCCTTTTCCCTCCTCATCTTCATCCAAGTCAACTTTCGGGCGTTTTTCGATAAGTCCTTTAATATATTTTCCAGTGAGTTCTTTAGCCCATGCCTCAATCTCTTCATCGAAATTTCGAAGCTGCCTCATTTTCTTCATCAGCCCCGGATTATCTTTTTGGGCATATTCATATATCTCTGCTTGGAAAGCATTGACTTCTTCAATGGATAACTCATGAAGCATTTTATTCGCATAAGCATAAAGAATGATGGACAAAGCTTCCATAGGAACGGGTGCATTGGGACCCTGTTTTAAAATTTCGGTTAAAATCTCCCCGCTTTTCATCTGGTTTTCGGCTTCATCTGTTTGGCCGGAAGTCTTGAGCCGAGAAACCCTTAAAACCTCGCGGTACTGCAAATACTCTAGACGAAGAGGTGCCCCGAGTTTTTTAATGACGGGCCACTGGACTTTACTCCCGACGCGAGAAACCGAAAGACCAAGGTCAACGGCCGGTTTTTGTCCCTCACCAAAAAGCGGAGCGCTCACCATAATCTGCCCATCGGTCATCGAAACGAGATTGGATTGAACATAACCGGTCAAGTCCCCTTCCAAGGTCTCAACGATCGGTAAATGAGTCATTGAGCCCGCCCCGTATTCATCCGTCAAAAAAGCAGCCCGTTCAACCAGCTTTGAGTGAAGATAAAAAATATCTCCCGGGTAAGAGTCTCGTCCGGGAGCACGTTCCAAAAGAAGCGAGATTTCACGATACGCCCAAGCGTGTTTGGTAAAATCATCAAAGACAACTAAAACGTCTTTTCCCCTTTTCATAAAATATTCACCGATAGCGCAAGCAACATAAGGGGCAAGATAAAGTTGGCCAGGGGGAACGGAGGCTGGAGCCGCAACAACACAGGTATATTCCCAACAATCGTTATCAAGAAAAAGCTGAATGACTTTCCCCAAAGAACTCTGTGCCTTCCCGATACAACAATAGACGCAAATTACGCCTGTATGTTTCTGATTAATAATCGCATCCGTACAAATGGTGGTCTTTCCCGTCATCCTATCCCCAAGAAGAAGTTCGCGTTGTCCAAAACCAACGGGAATCATCGTATCCACAACTTTCACACCAGTTTCCAAGGTCTTACAAAGCAATCTTCTTTGAAGAATCGACGGAGCCTGAACAAAAATAGGGGCCATCTCATCCGCTTTTAAAGGCCCCAAGGCATCAAAAGCCTCACCGATGGGATTGACAATGCGTCCGATAAAATTTTTTCCGACAGGAGTAACGAAAGGCTCCAAGGTTGCAAGCGCCTTGTCGCCCGTCTTTAAGCTTTGTTGCTGACGGATGATAAGGACCTGGGCTTCATTCTCATCAAACCCGATAATAACCCCCATGGTCCCATATCCAAATCGAATAACCTGACCATTGATACAATTTTTAAAGCCTTCAACAAGGACAATACACCCCCGAATAACCCGAACGGTCCCCTCTTCAGTATACCTCAACTGTGCCATTGCAGCTTATCTCCTGTTTTTCTCTTTTTTAACTACCGAGTTCCTCAAATTGATTATAGCAAATCACATTACTAATACTAATATAATTAGAAAAATATTGCTCCTAACATATTTTTATTTCTATTCTTCCTCTTCTTTAGCCTCCTCTCCCGGTTTAGGAACAACCGCTAACTCCTCCCCTTTAGGATTTAGAGACTCTCCCATGGTTTTGGATCGCTTGGCCCATACGACAAAGTGAACCGTCGTAAATAAGGCAATAAAGATGATGGTCCCAAAAATAATTCGCCAAGTAACTGTAATGGAAATGGTCTTTTTGAATAATGCCTCAGACAAAGCCGAAAGACCGCGTAAGGCCTTTAATTTCTGTAGGATATTCTTAACCTTTCCTTCCTCTAGCTCTTCGATCTTCTTGGCACGAACGATAGAAATCATTTCCTCTATTCGTTCAAAATCATCAATAGCTTCTTGATAACGCCTTTCATTGATACGAAACATTCCGATATGTGCCTTGACATTCCGCTTGACCTGGACAGAATCCCGAATCTCCTGAAGTTTGCTCATAATTCTATCATGCAAAAAGCTACCACTTTCCTCATAGATGGTCCCCGTCAATTCGCCCATAGCAATCATAACTCTGTCAGAAAGGTCATCCACCTTGGCTATGTTAAATTGCCAAATATCCCTGATAACGATTTGATACATCTTTTCTTCCTTGGGAGCAAACTGCTCATCTTTCGTCAAATAGGTCCTGTTCACCTTTGCATCGAACCTAACTTCAAAGCCTTGCTTATCAACCATATCCGGCTCACGAATTTCTTCTGGAAGATAGTGTTTCAATTTGATTGTCTGCTCGCGACTAAAAGGGTTGCTTACCTTAATATTCAATTTAAAGGTCTTGGCCTCGGAATCCATTTCCTCCAAAGCCTTAGACTGAAATTTCAAAAAATCAAGATTATAAATCCTATTCCTCAATGTCTCGAGAACTCTTTTGTTCGCACGGTATTCTTCAATCCTCCTTTCAATATTCTTAGAATAATTTTTCTGCTTATTGATGACGCCATCCAAATCTTGTCCCAATCGTTCAGCCATATTACGAGCGTAGGGGTAATTTTCATGCATCTCAAGTGATTTAAGATTTTCATCAAGCTGATTTTTTAAAAGATCGACTTCTTCTTCTGGAATGAGCCATACATCTTTAACTTTGATCGTAAATTTCCTGGATTCCTTAGGTTCAAAGGTTGCTTTGCCGTGAACATAATAGGCCCCCTGATCAACATCATAATCCAGTTTCAATTCACCTGTTTCAACAACATCTTCTGGCTTGAGCTCCATTGGCAGGATACTCTTAACATCGATCTCTTTTTTTTCATCTGTCGCATTGACCGCTATTAAGTTGATATTCAATTCTTCTGCTGCCAATGCAAAAGAAATAAAAATACTAAAGAAAAAGGCGACCAAAAAAGCACATCTCAAATGATAAAAATTTTTATTTCGGAATAGTTTCATAAAGAATTTTTGTCCTATTCTTCTTCGCCTTCACTTTCAAACCAGGTCTTGACCACAACCTTATCCATTTCGACAGATTCTTTTAAGGCATCCAGTTTAGCATTGATTTCATTTAATTTTTCGTTAACCTTTTTCCCGTCAAAAGCTTCCCCTTCGGCCAAACCTTCAACTTCAATACCGCCTCCCAATCCAAGTGCCTTGGCACTTTCATTAACGAAATTCGTCAAAGTTGTGAGAATTTGTGATGCCAATGTCCCTGATTCCACCTGACTCTCCGAGATTTTTTCGGCAGCTGCCCTGAGTTGTTCTAAGGCCTCTGTCATATTTTTGAGTCTTTGATAAGTTGTGGGCGTCATCCCTTCTGCGCCCAGCTCATCTCTTACCGCCTGAGCCTCAGACAATGCAGCCCCCGCACTGCTTTTGGCACTATCAACATTATCGCTGATCGTGTCTAATGCGGCCAAGGATCCAAATATGGTTTCTGCTGAAGTATCATCATCATAAACCCCAACCAAGGTCTCTACGGTATCTACATATTCAATAACAGCCTGTAAATATCCGTAAACCGTTTCATCTGAAGAAGTGTCACCCGTTGTTCCAATTGCTGCTGCGACGGATGAAACGTTCGCATTCAAACCAGGGACATCCAATTCCCTTAATTCACCAACCGCCTCAATGAGGTCAGCCACATCATCCGAAAACCCTGCAGGGATGTCAATACTATTAATTTTTCCGAATAAGGTATTATCTGAGGCGTCATCCGAAGACGTTCCTATCTTGCCGTTCAATATGTTGACAACCGACAGAATGCTGGCCACATTTGTTACCAAGGTGTGTGCATTGTCTGCTAAGTAAGCGATATCGCTCCAGTTGATATTAGCGGCTGTCATCACAGCCAAATCTGACCAGTTGATCCCTGAAGAACTACTTAGCCCGATATCAACCCAATTGACACCAGATCCTGTCATAACTCCCAGGTCATCCCAGTTGATTGCTACGCTTGTCATCTGTCCAATGTCATCCCAATTTACTCCTGCTGTCGTAAGCTCGCCAAGATCATCCCAATTCACCCCTGCATCACTCATCACATCCATATCGGCCCAATTGATGCCAGCTCTTGTCAATGAGCCAAAGTCATCCCAGTTAATTCCGGCATCCAGCATCACATCCATGTCCGCCCAGTTGATCCCCGCATCACTCAGTACATCAATATCATTCCAGTTAATCCCCGCAACCGTCATATCACTGATACTCACCCAGTTGATCCCAGTAGAACTCAAGACAGACATATCCAGCCAGTTGATCCCCGCGGATGTAAGTTCTCCCATGTCAATCCAATTGATATTACCTTCCGTCATAACTGCAATGTTATCCCAATTAATTCCAACATTGGCCATATCACTTATATTCGTCCAATTCACCCCTGCATCGCTCATCACATCGACGTCACTCCAGTTGATACCCCTTTCTGTCATTTCACCAAGATTATCCCAGTTGATCCCCGCTGTTGTTAAATCTCCTGCATTACTCCAATTAATTCCTGCATCGGACATCTCATCGACGTTAGCCCAATTGATTCCTGTATTGGACATTTCCCCGATATTAGCCCAATTGATGCCACTTCCTGAAAGTTCACTGATATTGTTCCAATTGATCCCCATATCACTCATGACGTCGATATCTAGCCAATTGATCCCCGTTTCAGACAACTCATCAATATTACTCCAATTAATTCCTGAAATGGACATTTCACCAATATTGTTCCAGTTGACCCCCGTTTCTGATAATTCCCCAATATTAGCCCAGTTAATTCCCGTCTCACTCATTTCACTAATATTCTCCCAATTAATTCCTGTTGTGGATAATTCACCTATGTTCGCCCAGTTGATTCCCATATCACTCATCACATCGAGATCAACCCAATTAATGCCTGCAACGGCTAAATCGCTCATATTAAGCCAATTAATTCCCATATCGCTCATCACATCGAGATCTGCCCAGTTGATCCCCGCATCTGAAAGATCATTGACACTTACCCAGTTGATCCCCGCATCTGATAAGATGTCTATATCCAGCCAATTAATTCCTGCATCACTCAAGACATCCACATCCGCCCAGTTGATCCCCGCAGCTGTCATTTCTCTAATATTATTCCAGTTAACGCCTTTTTCTGACATTTCTCCTATATTCCCCCAGTTGACCCCCGCATCACTCAGCACATCCACATCCAGCCAGTTGATCCCCGCAGCCGAAAGATCATTGACGCTCACCCAGTTAATCCCCGCATCACTCAAAATATTGATATCTGCCCAATTGATCCCCGCATCACTGATTAAGTCCATGTCCGCCCAGTTGATCCCCGCATCACTCATCACATCCACGTCCAGCCAGTTGATCCCCGCATCCGAAAGATCATTGACGCTCACCCAGTTGATTCCCTTATCGCTCATGACATTGATATCTGTCCAATTGATGCCTGCATCGCTCAGCACATCTATATCTACCCAGTTAATTCCCATACCGCTCAAGATATTAATATCCACCCAGTTGACCCCCGCATCACTCAGCATGTTAATATCCGCCCAGTTGACACCTATATCGCTCATCACATCCAAGTCTAACCAGTTGATCCCCGCATCCGAGAGATCATTGACGCTCACCCAGTTGACCCCCGCATCACTTAAGGCATTGATATCCGCCCAGTTGATCCCCGTATCGCTCATCACATCCACATCCAGCCAGTTGATATCACGATCACTCATCACATCGATATCCAGCCAGTTGATCCCTGCATCACTCAAATCATTAATGCTCACCCAGTTGATCCCGCGATCGCTCATTACATCAATATCGTTCCAATTAATGCCTGTTTCACTCAACACATTAATATCGATCCAATTGATCCCCGCGTCACTTAAAATATCCAGATCTGCCCAATTGATCCCCCTATCGCTCAATACGTCGATATCCAGCCAGTTGATTCCCGCATCCGAGAGGTCATTCACACTTACCCAGTTGATCCCCGCATCACTTAAGATGTCAATATCCGTCCAGTTAACCCCCGCATCACTCATTACATCCATATCCAGCCAGTTGATCTGGGCATCTGTCATTTCCCCAATATTCGCCCAGTTGATCCCTTTAGTCGTCATCTCCCCAATATTCGCCCAGTTGATTCCTTTGGTTGTCATTTCCCCAATATTCGCCCAGTTGATCCCTTCAATCGTCATTTCCCCAATATTCGCCCAATTAATTCCCTCACTAGACAATTCTCCAATATTCGTCCAGTTGATCCCCGCATCGCTCATCACATCCACATCCAGCCAGTTGATCCCCGCATCCGAGAGATCGTTCACACTTACCCAGTTGATCCCCGCATCACTCAGCACATTGATGTCCGTCCAATTAATCCCGCGATCGCTCATCACATCAATGTCCAACCAGTTGATCCCCGCATCCGACAGGTCATTGACACTCACCCAGTTGATCCCTGCATCACTCAACACATCAATATCAATCCAGTTAATTCCCGTATCGCTTAGCACATCCACATCCAGCCAATTGATCCCTGCATCACTCAGGTCATTGACACTCACCCAATTGATCCCCGCATCACTTATAATATCCAAATCTAACCAGTTGATCCCAGAATCGCTCATCACGTCAACATCCATCCAATTGATCCCCGCATCACTTAGGTCATTGACGCTCACCCAGTTGATCCCCGCATCACTTAGCACATCCATATCCAGCCAGTTGATCCCAGCATCCGAAAAATCATTGACGCTCACCCAGTTGATCCCCGCATCACTTAGCACATCCATATCCAGCCAGTTGATCCCCGCATCCGAAAAATCATTGACGCTCACCCAGTTGATCCCCGCATCACTCAGCACGTTGATGTCTGCCCAATTGATCCCCATATCACTCATCAGATCAATATCCGTCCAATTAATGCCTTGAGATGATAATTCGTCTAGATTAGCCCAATTTATACCAGAAACTGTCATCTCTGCAATATTATTCCAGTTGATCCCCGCATCGCTTAGATCGTTGACGCTCACCCAGTTGATCCCCGCATCCGATATCACATTGATATCCTCCCAATTAATTCCGCGATCACTCATGACGTCGATATCCGCCCAGTTTACGCCTGCATCACTCAACACATCCACATCCAGCCAATTGATCCCTCTGTCACTTAAGTAGTCAATATCCAGCCAGTTGATGCCTGCATCAGCCATTACATCGATATCCGCCCAGTTGATCCCCGCATCTGAAAGATCATTGATGCTTACCCAGTTGATCCCCGTATCAGATATCACATTGATATCCTCCCAGTTGATACCTGTATTGCTCAAAACATCGATATCCAGCCAATTGATCCCCGCATCACTCAGGTCATTGATATCTATCCAATTGATCCCCGTATCACTCATCACATCCACATCCAGCCAATTGATCCCCCTATCACTCATTACATCCACGTCCAGCCAGTTGATCCCCGCATCACTCAGGTCATTGACGCTTACCCAGTTGATCCCGGAATCGCTCAGCACATCAATATCCAGCCAATTGATGCCTGTTTCGCTCAGCACATCAATATCCAACCAATTGATCTGGGCATCTGTCATTTCCCCAATATTCGCCCAGTTGATCCCTTCGGTTGTCATTTCCCCGATATTCGCCCAGTTGATCCCTTCGGTCGTCAATTCCCCGATATTCGCCCAGTTGATCCCTTCGGTCGTCATCTCTCCGATATTCGCCCAATTGATGCCCTCGCTGGATAATTCCCCAATATTCGCCCAGTTGATCCCCGCATCACTCAACACATTGATGTCCAGCCAATTGATCCCCGCATCACTCAAATCATTAATGCTCACCCAATTGACCCCCGCATCACTCAGCACATCCAAATCCAGCCAGTTGATTCCCGCATCACTCAATATATTGATGTCCAACCAATTGATCCCCGCATCACTCAAAACACTGATATCCGCCCAATTGATGCCTGTATCACTGATCACATCCAAGTCCAGCCAGTTGATCCCCGCATCACTTAAGTCATTGACGCTCACCCAGTTGATTCCCGCATCACTCAAAACATTGATGTCCGCCCAATTGATCCCGCGGTCACTCATCACATCCACGTCCAGCCAATTGATCCCCGCATCGCTCAGCACATCCACATCCAGCCAGTTGATCCCCGCATCACTCAGGTCATTGACGCTCACCCAGTTGATCCCCGCATCACTCAGCACATTAATATCCAGCCAATTGATGCCTGTTTCGCTCATCACATCAATATCCAACCAATTGATCTGGGCATCTGTCATCTCTCCGATATTCGCCCAGTTGATTCCCTCGGTCGTCATCTCCCCGATATTTACCCAATTGATCCCTTCGGTCGTTAATTCCCCGATATTCGCCCAGTTGATCCCTTCGGTCGTCATCTCGCCAATATTGGCCCAATTGATGCCCTCGCTGGATAATTCCCCAATATTCGCCCAGTTGATCCCCGTATCACTCAGCACATCTATATCCAGCCAGTTGACCCCTGCATCACTCAAATCATTAATGCTCACCCAATTAACCCCTGCATCACTCAAGACATTGATATCAACCCAGTTGATCCCCGCATCACTCAAAACATCGATATCCAACCAATTGATCCCCGTATCACTCATCACGTCCACATCCAGCCAATTGATCCCGCGATCGCTCAATACATTCACATCCGCCCAGTTGATGCCCGCATCACTCAAGTCATTGACACTCACCCAATTGATCCCCGCATCACTTAAAATATTGATGTCCGCCCAATTGATCCCGCTGTCACTCATCACATCCACATCCAGCCAGTTAATTCCCGCGTCACTCAGCACATCCACATCCAGCCAGTTGATCCCCGCATCACTTAAGTCATTGACACTCACCCAATTGATCCCCGCATCACTCAAAACATCAATATCCAGCCAATTGATGCCTGTTTCGCTCAGCACATCAATATCCAACCAATTGATCTGGGCATCTGTCATTTCCCCAATATTCGCCCAATTGATCCCTTCGGTTGTCATCTCCCCGATATTTGCCCAATTGATCCCTTCGGTCGTCAATTCCCCGATATTCGCCCAGTTGATCCCTTCGGTCGTCATCTCTCCGATATTCGCCCAATTGATGCCCTCGCTGGATAATTCCCCAATATTCGCCCAGTTGACCCCC
>Ga0272441_10001587_pt1 | contig 48273 bp, 43 predicted proteins | sample SSMProp6N_FD_193582 | JGI IMG/M metagenome (GOLD analysis project Ga0272441, IMG submission 193582) | Marine sediment archaeal communities from Little Sippewissett salt marsh, Falmouth, MA, United States - SSM-Prop-6N | ecosystem: Environmental > Aquatic > Marine > Wetlands > Sediment ... | reverse complement strand
CGATTTCGCGCCGGAATTTCTCTACGATAAAATTCAAATTCCGGCATAAGCCTTATAAGGCCTCCTCTTGTCAATGTGCAAAATCCGGCCTGACGGGGAAGCTCCGCTTTCCCGTTTTCTTTTTCCGGCGACGCCGGAAAAGTGTAACTTCCACCCCCTTTTCAGTGAAACTATTTCTACCAGGCAGAAAATGTTTCATTTAAAATATGCTCCTCGTCAGGTTGCCTGAAAGCAAAAATCCCGCTCCGGCCCCTTTCTCAGCCAGGCCCTAACGCCGGGCCTTCCTCCCGCGGGGCGATGATTCTGAAAATATAATATAGCCCCACTGCACCTGATTATGGATTAAGAATAGTCAACAAATCGCAGACGATCGTCTCGACTTTGTTGACTATTGATTTTCATTTTAAAGATCGTTCAAAACCGGCTGCAGCTTAGCTGCTGCGTCCGGCTACTGTATCGTCCTTGCGTGTAAATATATACCACAGTAAAATTAATGCTGGCGGCTATATGATTCGATTATCGAATGATTTTTGATATCATACTTCATGGATGAAAGTTCGTGATGTAATCAAGATGATGGAAAATGACGGTTGGTTTCTCGTTCGAACCAGGGGGAGTCATCGCCAATATAAGCACCACGAGAAATCCGGGCTTATCACCATAGCCGGGAAATCTGGTGATGACTTGGCAACCGGTACCTTAAATAGTATATTAAAGCAGGCAGGTGTAAAATGAGACGGTATTTAATCGTTATTGAAGAAACCGAAACTGGCTATTCCTCTTTCTCCCCCGACCTTGATGGTTGCGTTGCTACTGGGGCGACAAAAGAAGAGGTCGAAAAAAGAATGCGGGAAGCTATCGAATTCCATCTGGAAGGGCTGAAAACAGAAGGTCTTTCCATACCTCGTCCCCACAGCTTTTCTTCTTATCTCGAAGTCCCTGCATAACCCTTACAAGTCCTCCGCACGTCAATAGACAATATCCTCCTTGACGGGGAAGCAGAGCTTTCCCGTCTTCTTTTCTCCGGCTACCTTTTTAAAATATGGATTATTCGTTGAGAATATGCATAATGTCGGATTCCGGAACAACAACCTTTCAAGGGAAGTAAAGGAGGTGTAATGAAACTGAAGTTATGGATTAACGGTATTGTAGTTCTGGGAATCACGGTCTCGGGCTGCGCGATTTTCGGATCTTCATCGGTCCAGAATACCGAGGATATGCTCTCGGCCGCCGGCTTCCGGGTCAAGCTGGCCGACAACCCCGAGAAACTTCAACATCTGAAATCCCTCACCCAGCATAAGCTGATCCCGGAAGAACATGACGGTAAAGTCTATTACTACTACGCCGACGCAGGCAGCAAGCAGCTTTTTCTCGGGGATGAGCAGGCCTACCGAAATTACCAGATCCAGCGCCAGAAGCAGAAAGAGGACGCTCTCGACGAGGAACTGACCGAGAAGGAGCACGATGACGCCATGCTCCAGGCCGAAACCTCTTTCAACTGGGGTCTCTGGGGGCCCTGGGAGGTATGGTAAGAAACTTTGGTTCTCTTCCATTTTGTATGGGTTGCTGGTCATTGCGAGGCGCGAACACCGGTCCGATATATCCGGATCGGTGTGAGCAACGAAGCAATCTCAGGGCAGCCAAAAGAGAGATTGCTTCGTCACCCCATGCCGCACCTTCGCTAACGCTCGGTTTGCTCGGGGTTCCTCGCAATGACTTTCGCGCTAATTGCAATACTTAACCACACCAAATGAAAGAGAACCGTTATATTAAAAATCTTTGCATATTATTTTTAATTGTTTTTCTTCGTGTTCTTCGTGCCTTCGTGGTTAAACACACTTGTATATCATATTGAATTGCCCACACTATGACTTCAAGGTCGCGCGAAGTTGAATGAAAATCGCCATCGGCGGGAATCATCTAAATTTCTGAACGGCTTTTCATCGGCCTTTTCGCACATTCGGCGGGCGGCCGGCATTGAATTCTCCGACTCTCTGCGCCTTAAACTCGCCCTCAAGACAGCCACCGCCTGCCTGATGGCCATGGCGGCCGCCCGACTCCTCGGCCTCCCCCAGGAATACTGGGCCGTGATTTCCGCTTTCCTGATCGTCCAGCTGTCCCTCGCCGATACCCTCCGCAAGGGTCTGTTGAGGATTACCGGAACGCTGGGAGGATGTCTTTTCGGACTTATCCTGGCTCTCATCTTCCCGGGCAAAGTATATCTTTGCGCTGCCGCCCTCTTTGTCTGGTGCGTGGGCCTCTTCTACTTTTCCCAGCACCGGCGCTATTCCTACGCGATCACTCTCGCCGCGCTCACGCCCTTCATGGTAATCATGGGCGGAGCGGCCGACTACCACCATGCCGCCGCCGTGGCCGCCGACCGATTCGCCACCATCACACTGGGAGTGCTGCTGGCCTGGTTCGTCACCGCCTTCCTGGGGCCGATCAAGGAAAAGAAGGAGCTGGCGGCGTCCTGCGGCAAGATGATCAAAAGAAGTCTTTCCTTCTGCCTCACGGTATTTAGGGATCCTTCCTCCGCGAGCTTGCCTTCTGAAGAAGCACTCTTGAGGGAATACCTGTACCGGATCGAGTACTTCCTGGAAAAAATAGACTTTGCCGAAGAGGCCGGCTTCGGTCCGGAGCGGGCACGCTCCCTGATCACTTCCCTCCGATCGCTTCTCAGCTACGCCTTCCATTTGAAAAAAACGCTGCTCGAAGGCCGCTCCATCCCGGAAAGAGAAGAGCCGATCGAGACCGGCTTCACCCGTCACCTTTCGCTTTTCCGGGATAAGCTGAGGAAGGTCAGGGACGAACACGTGCCCGCCTACCTCGCCGCGCACCGGGAGGAGATCGGTCGAATCTGCGCTGACCTAGAGGAAGAGAAGATGTCTCTTTACCATTCTCCGAAGGCCGAAGGAAGCATCAACCCCCTGCGGGTCACCCGGATCATGTTCCTCTTCTACCTCGCCGATACTCTGGTGGAGATAGGAGACAACTCAAGCCGGCCCCCGCAGGCGAAAGAAATCCCGGAGAAGGATCCGACCCGGCCGGCCCCAAAGCCGAAAAGATCTTTGGCTATCGATGCGGAGGCCGCCCGGAGCGCGCTCAAAACTTCCACCGCGGTCCTGATCTCCGCCCTGGCCTGGGCCTTCCCCCTGAAAAATATCCAGGCCGTCATCTCGGCCACTCTGATCGCCGGGCAGCGCCACCAGAGCGCTTCCTACCGGAAAGCCTTTTTCCGCATCCTGGGGACGATACTGGGCGGCGCGGCCGGCTTCGCGCTCGTCGTGCTGCTCGGACACTGGGAAGAGGCGATGGCGCTACCGGCGGCGGCGGTCATTCTTCTTTTCTCCTACATCGGCCTGGGAGAAGAAGACTGGCATTACACCGGCCTTACGGCCGGCCTTTGCTTCATTCTGGTAGTGGGTAGCATCTCGCCGGGGGAACAGATCCCGGCGGCTGCCCTGAGAAGGCTGGCGGGCGTTTTATTAGGCGGTCTGACCGCCGCCCTGGTGGTCAAGTTCGTTTTCCCCTTCGATTACCGGAAGAAGCTCGCCGCGCTCCAAAAGCGCCTCCTCACGCTTTGCCGGGCCAGCCTCGACGCACTGGGGGAAAAAATAGCCGGCGGCGGCGGGGATAAAGACGAGATCAACAACCTGCGGAGGGAGATGCGGGATACTTCCCTTGAATTCGTAAGCCTCTCCCGCTTCATCGCCTGGGACCGGATTAGAAATTTCCGCCGAAGACGATATTACTCGAAACTGAGCCAACTCGTTTTGAATATCTACCGCAATTTTTTCCCCCTCTTCGCGACCACCAGGCGGCTCTTGCCGGCTGAGAAAGAGATCCCCCTCCGCTCCCGGATCGCCGCCATCCTTTCCGCACTTTCCCGGGAGCTGGGAAAAGAAACAGCGGCGACGCAGGGGGATGCTTCGTTCACCTTAAATGAGCTCCGGAAACAGGTTACCGATAGTATCCGGGAATTGAACGAAATCGAAGCTTCAACCCCGCCCGGAAGCGATCGTGAACACCGGACCGAACTATTTTTTTTCACCCGGGTTTTTCTTTACCACACGCGAATCCTGATAGATGATTTAAGCAATATGATGAAAGCTTCCACAGCATATTATCCGGGGAACGCCCATCACCTAAAAGCTCTAAAAGGTTATTTATGAAAACGCTTATTGTCCCCCTGCTGTTCCTGTTTTCCCCGGTTGTTTCTTCCGGATCGAATCCGACACCAATCGCGCCGGTTGATTCGCCGCTTTCTCCGGCACCGAGCGGAGCTGACTTTCTGAAGCGGGGCGGGCGGGACGACATCCGAATCGTCGCCTACAACATCTGGCTCAACTCCGTTTTCGATGACCCGGCGGCCTCCGAGAGGTTCCGGCGGGTCATCCGCGCCCTGGACGCCGACATCTGGGCACTGCAGGAGGTCCGGGAGAAACCGGAGGCGGTGGCGGCCTTCTTCAACGAGGCCAAGCCGCTGCCCGACGGGAAAAGTTGGGAAGCCAGATACGCCGGAAGCAAAACAACCGTCAGCCGTTATCCCATCGTCCTCCATCACTGGCGCGCCCGGCACGGGTGCGGGAATTCATTCGTCGGCTCGGATCTGATCGACCTTCCCGATCAGAGTTACCGGTGCGATCTCTATGTCGTCAACCCGAGCTTCAGTCCCTTTGAAGGAGCGGAGAGGGACGCCGACCGGCAGTGCCAAGCCGACCAGGTCGCCGCCTGGCTCCGGGAGGCCCGCAATCCGGGAGGTTCGGTTGAGCTTCCGCCCGGCACTCCGATTGTTCTCGCCGGAGATTTCAACATGGTGGGGAGCCTGCGCCCGCTCACCACGCTGCTGGAAGGAGATATTGTTGACGAGGAACGCTTCGGTCCCGACTCCCCGCCGGACTGGGATGGGACGGGCCTGGCCGATCCCAGGCCGGTTCATAACGGTACCGGAACCGACACCTGGACCTGGCGCTCGGATCGATCCCGGTGGCAGCCCGGCCGGCTGGATTTCATTCTCTACACCAACAGCGTGGCGCACCTGAGCCGTGCTTTCGTTCTCAATACCGTCATGATGGATGATGCCGCCCTCGAAGCGGCGGGGCTGGAGCGATTCGACGTAGTCGTCCGGGTGCTGGAGGACGGCGGGCTTGTTTTCGACCATCTTCCGGTGGTCGCGGACCTCCACCTGGAAGGTACCGGAAACCGGGAGGATCAAGCCGAAACCGCAGTCAGCCAGGAGAAGCCGCCCCCTTCAGATCTTCCCTGATTCGATCCCGTGTGATAAGCTACGGGGGTATATTATTAAGGTGAAAATACAGAGCAATTTACTGTTCCGGAATTTTAATAAATTTGCCACAAAGACACAAAGACACTAAGAAATAATTTGAAGATAAATAAAAGCATAGTTGCTACATCTTTAAATCTTTCCTTGGTGACTTGGTGCCTTAGTGGCTAAGAGTTGCGGAGCTAAACTTCGGAGCGTCTCCCCGGCGCAGGAAGAACCATGCGGTCATTTTTAAAGAAGCTGGACAGAAGCACGGGCGGTAATTTAAGGGCACTGAAGGCGAAAATCTCCCGTGTCTCCGCCCGGCGCGAGATTATGCGTGTTCTTCTCGGTCTGATGAATAAGGTCCAGACCGATCAGCTCGACCCGGCCGATCTTTACTTCTGCTACCGGTTGCTCCTCGGGCGGCGGCCGGACCGGCCGGGCTGGAATGACTGGATTCAGCAAATCCGGATGGGAAAGACCCGGGAAGCTCTGGTGAACGCTTTTCTCGGCTCCGACGAATACACCGAGGCCAAACCCAGCAGCCGCTCCCGGCAGGTAAAGTTGGATGATTTCCTGATCTACGTTGACTCTCAGGATCCCTACGTCGGCCAGCCGATCCTCCGCGACCGGGGCTACGAACCCAATGTTACGGCTTGCATCAGAAAGCGCCTGCGGGAGGGAATGACATTTCTCGACGTGGGCGCCAACATCGGCTGGTTTACCCTGACCGGGGCGGTCCTCTGCGGTGAGAAGGGGAAAATTTTCGCCGTCGAGCCAAGCCCGGATAACCTCCAGCTCCTTTACCGGAGCCTCAGCGCCAACCGCTTCGGCAATGTGACCGTTTTTCCTTACGCCGCTTCCGATTCCAGAGGATTCTTCCGGCTGAGCTCCGCCTTCTCCAACGCGGCGGTCCTGCCGGCGGAAGCAGCCGCGGAAGGAGCCACCCTGGTGCAGGCGGCCCCGATCGATGAACTTTTGGGAAACGAGCAGGACGTGGACCTGATCAAGATCGATATCGAGGGCCACGAGCCGGCCGCCTTCAGAGGAATGGAAAAGTTGCTGAAACGGTGCCGCCCGGTTATCGTATCAGAGTACAGCCCGAAGGCAATCCGGGAGGGTCTTGATGAGAATCCCGCCGACTACCCGGCGGGACTCCGGGGTCTGGGTTACCGCCTCAAGGTCATCGAGCCGGATGGAAACGAACTCGAAATGGCCGACGAAGGTGAGATCATGTCTTACTGGGAGCGGCTGAACCGTAAGCTGGGAACGGGAGACACCCATCACCTTGACCTGCTTGCGGAGCAACCTTAAACGGAAAGAAATTCTGTTTTTTAAAACAGTGAACCCGGTTGCGAAAATCGGAAGGTACGGCGCGCGCAAGTTCCTTTACCTCAAGTACCTGGCGGCGGTGGCCTGGTCGGTGGTGGCCGTCTCCTTCAAGATAGGCACCTGGCGCCGGACCGTGCGCGACGTTCTCGCACGCCAGATACTCTTCACCTTCGTCGAGGCGATCCGATTCGTTTCCCTGTTGGCGTTGCTGATCGGCGTCTCGGTGGTGGTACAGACCCAGGTCTGGCTCACCCGGGTCGGGCAGTCCGGGCTCCTCGGCCCGGTGCTGGTCGCGGTGATCATCCGGGAACTAGGTCCGCTTTTGGTCAATTTCATCGTGATCGGCCGCAGCGGGGCGGCGGTCGCGACCGAACTGGGGAACATGAACGTCGCCGGCGAGGTTCGGGTTCTGGACGCCCAGGGTCTCGATCCTTTCATCTACCTGGTCTGGCCCCGGGTGGTAGGGATGGCCGTTTCCGTGTTCTGCCTCAGCATCGTGTTCATCGTCGTCTCCTTCGTGAGCGGATATCTCAGCGGTATCCTCATGGGCGCGAACCCGGGTCAACCCGGACTTTTCATCGAAAGCGTTTTCAAGGCGCTGCAGCCAGCCGACGTAACCAACCTGGTGGCCAAAACCCTGGTACCCGGACTTCTGACGGGCGTGATATGCTGCACGGAGGGTCTGAGGGTGAGCATGGCGATCACCGGGGTGCCCCAGGCGACCACCCGGGCGGTAGTGCGGTCGGTCACCGCGCTCTTCATCGTGTCGGCGATTGTCTCGGTCCTCACCTACCTGTGAGGAAGTACTATTTCGAAAGTTACGTGAAAAGATGCCGGAAGAACCGATAATTCAATTTGACCGTGTCACAATCAAAACCCGCCCCCCGTACGAGCTGGGTCTGGATGAAATTAACTTTTCGGCCGGAGCCGCCGAGCTCGTCCTGATCGCGGTCGAGAAGGGCCATCCGGTCTTCCCTCTCGCAGATGCCGCCCAGGGCCTGGTCGCTCCCGACCGGGGGCGGGTGATTTTCCGGGAAACTGATTGGCAAGCGCTGGAGCCGGACGCGGCGGCGAGCTTCCGCGGTCGGATCGGAAGGGTCTTCAACCCCCCCGGCTGGATCAGCAATCTCGACGTCAGCGAAAACATCACTCTGTCCCAGCGTCACCACACCCGCCGGCCGGAGGAGCAAATCTACCGGGAGGCGGAGAAGCTGGCCCGGGACTTCGGTCTGGCGAAAATTCCCAACGGCCGCCCGGCGACTCTCAACGCCGGCAATCGCCGTGGGGCCGAGCTGGTCCGCGCATTCCTAGGCGAAAATCGCCTGATTATTCTGGAAGAACCCATGCAGGGAGCGTATACTGACCTTTTGTCTTATCTGATAAAAGCGGTGGAGGCGGCGAGACATCGCGGCGCGGCGGTGCTCTGGATCAGCAGTGACTTCCGGACATTGAAACCGGGTCGGCTCGAAACATCGCAGCATTTCCGTTTGAAGAAAACGAGACTTTTTCCGGCTCCTGATTAAAGAGGAAAGAAACGATGGCGGAAAAGTTTAAATTCAGGTATGTCAACGAGATCGTAGGCTCCTTCGTCCTCCTGATCGTGGCGCTGCTGCTGGCGGGGATTTTTCTCGCCGGGCACGCCCAGCAATGGTTCGTGCCGGTTCACCGCTTTACCCTCGCTTTCCCTCCGGAAGGCTCCTTCGGGCTTAAGAACGGAGCCGAAGTGATAATCCTCGGCACCACCGTCGGAAAGATCGATCGTATCACCGTCAACGAGGACGGTCTGATGTCGGGGCGGATCAGTATCAAGGGGGATTTCATCCGCTTCATCCGGGATGATTCCAAAGCGCTGGTGAAAAATAAATTCGTGGTCGCCGGCGATACTTACGTGGAGATTACCAAGGGGAAAGGGCCGCAGCTTCCCCCGGGAAGCACCCTGGAAGCGGTGAAAGATACCGAGATCACCGAGATGATCCAGGGGGTGCTCGAAGAAATCAAAGAGGTGACGCTGCCGACGATCGAACAGGGAAGGATGGCCCTGGAAGAATACACGAAACTCGCCGCCGATCTGCGGGATCCGGAAGGAAACCTCCAGCAGCTGATCGCCCGCCTTGCCCGGATCGCCGGGGGTCTGGAGAAGGGCGAGGGGATGGCGGGAGCGCTGATGAAGGACCCCACACTCGCCGATGAGCTGCAATCGATCATCACCCGGGTCAGCAACTCCTTCGATCAGCTGGCCGAGATCCTGGACAACGTGACGGAAGCGACCAAGAAACTCCCGAAAATGACCGATGCTGTCTCCGGCGAACTGGAAGACGCCTCCGGTTTCGTCCTCCAGACCCGCGACACTCTCCGGGAGACGCAGCGTCTAATCGAAGCAATCCAGAGGCACTGGCTGATACGCTCTTACGTGAGAAAGGGAGAGCCGAGCGAGCTTATCCCGGCAACGGAGGTGAGTTCGGGGAGGGAAGAGCAGTGAGGGCAAGCACTTTCTCAGCCTCCATCGTTTTCCTCGCGGTTACGTCGGTCCTGATCGGACTGCTGGCTGGATGCGGGAGCACGCCCCCGGCACGGGCGGTCGATCCCGAAATCTCCCGTGCCTCCGGGGCGGCTCGCCGCGCCTTCGAGGGAGGCGATTTTGACGGTGCCGTCCGCCTCTACCGGAAGGGATTGAAACGGGCCCGGGCGACGGATGACAGCTCCGAAATCGCCCGCATCGCCTACAACCTCTCACTCTGCCTCATCGTCCTGGAGCGCTACGATGAGGCATCAGAATACCTGAACGAGGCCCGGGATGAATTCACGCGCCGGGGCGAGATCCCCTCTGACCTCGAAATTCTCGAGGCTAAACTTTCCCTAAAGCAGGGAAAAATCGATGAAGCCGAAGCCCGCCTGACCGAAAGCTTCTCCCGGCGGAGCAAGAACATTTCTCCGGCGGATGAGATCCAGTTCGTCATTCTCGCAGCTCGGATAGAATTAGACCGCAATGATTTAAACGAGGCCCGACACAAACTTGAAAAAGCCCGGGGAATCTTCCAGAAGCTCTCCCCCGAGGAAAACACTCTCCTGGAAGGGAGGCTCTTCGGACTGGAGGGAGAGCTCTTCTCCGCCGAAAACGACTTCGCGCGGGCGGCGGAAGCCTTCGACCGGCAAGCCGATCTTCTGCAGGAGGCGGGGAAATACCGCCAGATGGCCCGGGCACGGGGAATGGCCGGGGATGCGTTTGAAAAAGCGGGAAAACCGGCACGTGCGGGTGATCGCCTCTTCCGGGCTGCCCGCAGCCTCTTCGCCCAGGGTGACGACCTGGAAGCGGTGAAGATGATCGACCGGGCATTCGCCGCCGCCGACCGGTCCGGCGAGAAGGAACTGCGTAAGAAAATCGCTGAACTTTTAAAAGAAATAGAGAAAAGCGCCGAATAAACAAGAATGCAGAACGGAGGAAAAATCATGAATAGATCGAAAACGGCGGTCCTCCTCGTTTCCCTGACGCTTCTGGTTTCGAACGCTCGGGGCGGAGACGACCTGATGAGCGTGCAGGTCAAGGAGGGTCAACTCCGCGCCACCCCTTCATTCCTGGGCAAGGTGGTCGCCCGCCTCGAATACGGGGACCGGGTCGAGGTCCTGCGGGAAGAAGACAGGTGGATACAGGCCCGGAGCGGGAGGAAAACCGGCTGGATTCACGAGTCCGCCCTGACGGAGAAGGAGATCGTCCTGACGGCGGGCAAAAAAGACGTGGGGACGGCAGCTTCCAGCGACGAACTGGCGCTCGCCGGCAAGGGTTTCAATGCCGACGTGGAGAAAGAGTTCAAGGCTCAGAACAAGGATATCGACTTCACCTGGATCGACCGGATGGAGAAGATGACGATTTCCCCGAAGGAGATGGTGGCATTTCTGGAAAAGGGAGACGTCAGGAGCAAAGAGGGAGGTGGGAAATGACGGCGAGAAGTCATCGGAAGCCAGTTTTTCCCGCCGCGGCCTTGATCCCATTATTCGGCCTTGTCCTCCTGGGGGGGATCGGCTGCGAACACCTCGGCTCCCTCGGGGAAAGCATCGGTCAGGCCGGAGCATCCACCGGAGTTTTGACCGATGAGCAGGCCAAGTCGCTCGCCCGGACCACCAAGGCGGTCGCCAAGACCTTCGCCGACATCACCCCGGAGCAGGAATATTACATCGGAAGGGCGGTGGCGGCGACGATACTCTCAAACTACGAACCCTATGATAACAAGACCGCCAACCATTACCTGAATCTGCTCGGACAGACCCTGGCCCAGGCCTCGGAAAAACCGGAGACCTTCGGCGGCTACCACTTTCTCCTTATCGACAGCGATGAAATCAACGCCATCGCCGCCCCCGGGGGCCTGATCCTGATCACCCGGGGAATGGCGCGCCTCTGTGATAATGAGGACGAGCTGGCGGCGGTCCTGGCCCACGAGATCGGTCACGTGCAGAACAACCATGGTTTGAAGGCGATCAAGCAGGGACGCCTCACCTCGGCTCTTACCATCCTGGCAACGGAAGGAGCCAAGACTTTCGGTGGTCAGGAGCTGGCGGAGTTGACCGAAGCCTTCGAGGGTTCGATCAACGACATCACCAAGACCATCATGGTCAACGGCTACTCCCGGGGACAGGAAACGGAAGCCGACGAGGGCGCTGTAGCCATCCTGAAAGAAGTGGGCTACAATCCGAAGGGCCTGGTCAATATGCTGGCCGAGATGAAGAAACGATTGAAGCCGGGGGGGGCCGACTTCGCTAAAACTCATCCCGATCCGCAAGATCGCATCGAAGACATCATCGGCGAGGTGAAGTCCTACCCCGAGATTGATTCCCCCTCCGCGCGGCAGAAGCGCTTCCTGAAAGCGATGAAGGGGGTTTGAGCGGTACGGTCGGGGCGAAGGTTGCGGGATGAAGTCAGGCCAAAAACTCATTCGCGGATTGCTGATCGGCCTCGCCGCAGCGGCGATCGCCCTCACCCTCCGGTACTTCGGCACCCTCCAGCGCTGGGAATTCGCTACCTGGAACTGGCGGAGCAGGCTCTTCGCCCGCCCGAGCGAGGCTACGGAAAATATCCGGCTGATCCTACTTGACCAGAAAAGCCTGGAGTGGGGACGGGAAAACGACCTTTCCTGGCCCTGGCCCCGTGAAGTTTACGCCCCGATCATTGATTTTTGCCGGAGGGGAGGCGCCCGGGTTGTGGCCTTCGATGTTCTCTATACCGAGCCCTCGGTTTACGGGGTGGGTGACGACGAAGTTCTGGGCGCGGCCATCAAATCCCCGCCACCTTTCGTCGGGGCACTGGCTCTCACCCGGAAGGAGGCGGGCAGGAAGGACCTGAACTACGACTTCTCCCGCCGCTGGGCTATCCGGAATGGACTCGAACTCTGGCTGAATAGAAAAGAAGCTCGGAACAATCTCGTCTATCCCCGGGCGATCTCCCCCATCCCCGAGGTGGAGCAGAACGCCGTTCTTCTGGGAAACGTCATCGACGCGCCCGACCCCGATTCGATCTTCCGGCGGGCCTCGCTTTTCAATGTTTTCGACGCAACCGCCGTCCCCTCCCTCGGCCTCGCCGCCTGGCTGGCCGGCCGTAAAGATTTTCCGGGCAGCGTTGCCGAAATGGATTCCGGCGGTATTTTCTTCGGTTTGGAACCCGGGGAAGAGCGAAAATACGTTCCGCTCGACCCGAGCGGCCGGGCGATACTCCGCTACCGTGGGCCGAGCGAAGTCTACCGTCCGGTAAGCGCGGCCGCCGTCATTCAATCAGAGCTGAGAATCCGCTCCGGCGAAGAACCCTCACTTCCTGCCGATACCTTCCGGGACAGTTATGTTTTATTCGGATTCAGCGCTCCCGGACTCCTCGACCTCCGGGCCACACCGCTGAGCCCGGTCGCGCCCGGGGTGACTATCCACGCCACGGTTCTTGACAACCTCCTGGGCGGGGACTTCGTCCGCGAAGTCGGGGAGGCCGTATTTCTTGGGGCGAGCTTTCTCCTCGCCGCCGGCGGCGCCGGCGCCGTCCTTTTTTGCCGGAAAGCCTGGCAGAGCGTGATCGTTTTCCTGATCTTCCTGCCGCTGCCCTGGATCGCCGGTTTCGGCTTGTACCTTTCGGGGCTGTGGTGGCCGATCATCGCCGATGAACTGGCTGTGATGATCGCCCTGATCGGCGCCATCGTGGTGAACTACTCGACCGAGGGACGCCAGAAGGCCTTCATTAAGAACGCCTTCAAATACTACCTGAGCTCGGCGGTCATCGAGAAACTGATCGCCGATCCCTCCCAGCTCCAACTGGGAGGGGAGCGGAGAGAGCTCTCCATATTCTTTTCCGATCTCCAGGGATTCTCCGGCATCTCGGAACGCCTCAACCCCTCGGAACTCACCGCACTTCTCAACGAGTATCTTTCCGACATGACCGACATCATCCTCCAGGAGGGAGGAACGCTCGATAAATACGAGGGAGACGCGATCCTCGCCTTCTGGAACGCGCCCCTCACCCAGGGTAACCACGCCGTCCGGGCCTGCCGGGCTGCCCTGAAATGCCAGGATAAGCTCCGGCAACGCCGGGAAGAATTCCGACGCCGGACCGGGGCGGAACTTTTCATGCGGATCGGCATCAACACGGGCGAGGTCGTCGTCGGGAATATGGGCTCCCGGGACCGGTTCGATTACACCGTCCTCGGCGATGCCGCCAACCTCGCCTCCCGCCTCGAGGGAGCGAATAAGGCTTTCGGAACGTACCTGATGGTTTCCGAGTCAACCTGGCAGCAGGCGGGGGGAGAGTTCACCGGTCGTGCACTCGGAAAGATCAGGGTGGTGGGGAGAAAAACGCCCGTCCGGGTCTTCGAGCCACTCGCGGGAACTGCAGATAAAACGGGCCTTGACCCGAAAGAGTTTGAAAGAGGAGTGGAGTTATGCTATAGCAGAGATTGGTCCGCCGCCCTCTCCGTCTTCGAAAAATTTCCGGACGAACCCGCGGCGCGCGTTTACGCCGAGCGCTGCCGGGAGCTTATCGAAAATCCTCAAGAGGATTGGGATGGAATCTGGAACCTCACGCAAAAATAATTTCTAAATAGATATAAATGTATTTAACCACAAGACACGAAGAACACGAAGTTAGACATATTATTATTCTTCTGCGCGCACGGAGCCTACCCCGATTTATCGGGGTGCCTTCGTGCTGATAAAACCTATCCACTAAAATGAAAGAGAACCAGGATTAATAATTTGGGATTTCCGATCATTAAAGCACCATGAAGATAACACTCTTCGGGGTCAGGGGAACCAGCCCGGTTACCGGGGCGCAATTCAGCCGCTACGGCGGGGATACCACCTCGCTCCTGGTCGAGGGGGCGGAAGGCGAGATGATCGCGCTCGACGCCGGGACCGGGATCCGCCGGCTGGGAGAGCGCCTCCGGCAGGGAGAGAAACAAAACTCCCTCCTCGTTCTGATGACCCATTACCATCTCGATCACATCATCGGGCTACCGCTGTTCCGGCCGCTTTACGAGGGGAAGTGGAAGATCACCTTCGCGGCGAACGCGCGGGCGGAAAAAGCCCCGGAAGAAATCATTCCCCGCATCCTGGCCCAGCCCTTCTGGCCCCTGCAGATCGAAGATCTCCAGGCGCGCATTGATTTCAGAACCCTGGCCGGCTCCTCCTCCCGCCGGCCCCTCCACCATGGAGCCCTCCGGGTCCGCTGGTCTCCGCTCCACCATCCCGGCGGCTGCACCGCCTACCGCTTCGACGAGCCGGACGGGGGCGCTTCTTTCGTCTTCGCCACCGACGGGGAGTGGCAAGAGTCAACCCCGGAAGAGAAAGAAGCCTTCCGCAGGTTGTGCGACGTGCCCGGACCGCCGGATTTGCTCATCTTCGACGGCCAGTTCGGCCCGACAAATTACAAGAAATTCCGCGGCTGGGGCCACAGCTCCTGGGCCGATGCCGTAGAAGTATCACGCCTGGTCAAAGCGGAGAAGCTGCTGATCACCCACCACGCGCCCGAGAACGACGATAACCATCTCGATCAGGTGGAGGCGGAGCTGAAAAAATCGCTGCCGGAAGCCCGCCTCGGAAGGGCGGGAATGGAGCTTTCGCTGGAAAACCGTAATGAGTAAGCAGTGATCAGTTTTATCTCCCAAGAATTGTATTGAGGCATCGGAAAGAATAACCAATAACCAAGAAACAATAACCAGTTAATACCCAATAACCAAATGACCGTGATCGCGGAAATCATCACCGGAGTCGCCCTCGTTCTTGCAGCCGCCCTGATCACGATTCCCCTCCGGCACTGGGCGCGACGAAGGACGGCAGAAATGGCGCTCCTCGTTTCGGCTCTGAAAAATTTCACGAACCGCCTCTCCCTCCCGCTCGTTGTCATCGTTTTAACCCTTCCCGCCGTCTGGCTGATCCGCCAGCAACCTCAGCCTCGTCATCTCACCCTCTGGTTTGTCTTCTGGGCCATCATGGCGGGCATCAACCTTCTGGAGGGCCTGGCGCTCCAGATCTACGATTTGCGGCGGCAAACGTTTCCGGTGCCGGCGCTGCTGAGAAATATCATCCGGTTCATCATCCTGATCGCGGTCGTTTTCGCGCTTCTCCGGCAGCTGAACATCAACATCTCGCCGCTGCTCGCCTCGACCGCGCTGCTGACGGCGGTGATCGGATTCGCCCTCCAGGGGGTGCTCGGCAATCTCCTGGCCGGCATGTCTATCCACCTCACCCGTTCGGTAATGCCTAACGACTGGGTGGCCATCGGCGAGGTGGAGGGAAAAGTGATCCGGACCAACTGGCGGGAGACCCGGCTGAGGACAATCGGGGGGCACACGATCGTGGTTCCCAACAGCGAGGTAGCTTCCAGCGTTATTCATAATTTCACCGCTCCCACGCCTCTGCGCCGGCATGAGTTCAACGTAGGGGCGAGCTACTCTGACGCCCCGGGGGAGGTGATCGAAGCTCTGATCGAGGCCGCCAAAAATGTTGCCGCGGTCCTGAGCCGGCCGGCGCCATCCGCCTACGTTTCCGAATACAAGGACTTCGGTATCAACTACGTTCTCCGCTACTGGAGCGATCGCTATCACGACCGGGTCACCATTGACGGGGACGTGGGAAGGATGATCTGGTATCAGTTCAAGCGCCGGGGTATCGAGATCCCCTTCCCGATGAGCGACAAGCTCCTCAACGATTTCATGGCCGTGGTGTACCGGCAGCGGAGGATGGCCCCCGACAAGAAAGAGCTGGAAACCCTGGTGGAAGACCTCGCCGCCGGAGACCTGTTGACCACCTTCCTCATAGATAAAGACGGGAATCCCCTTCTCCGGAAAGAGGAGCTCCGTCTCCTGGCCCCGCTGCTGCGAAGGGTCCGCTACACCAAAGGCGAGCTCATCTTCCGGCAGGGCGATGTGGGGGAAAGCTGTTTCACGGTGATCCGGGGGAGCCTTTCGGCGAAGGTGGAGTTTTCGGAAGATGTTCCGGCCAACGAATTCGAAGTCGGCCCCGGGGCGCTGCTAGGCGAGATGAGCCTGATGACCGGACTCGGCCGAACCGCCACCGTTACCTCCCGGGACGAGTCCGAGCTGATCGAGATCGACCGGGGAGCGTTCGCCCGCCTGCTCGGTCTGCGGGCGGAAATCCCCGAACTGCTTTCCCGGCTAGCGGCGCGCCGGGCGGCGGAGAACGCCTCCACCTGGAAAAAGCTGAAGGACCTCCGACAGAAAGATTTAACCGAAAGCGTGCGGAGCGAGAATATATTCAAGCGGTTCATGCGGCTCCTCCGTCACCCAGCGCCCTGATGATCTCCGAAGCAGCCGGAAAAAGATGAGAAAGGGGCGGGGTGAATAATAAACGACTACGCCGGTTTTCAATCGGGGCGGCCATCCTGATAGCCGCGGCCGTCGTCTTTCTTCTTGCCTTCGAACTCTACCTGCGTCTCACCCGGACCCAGGTCGTCGAACGAGACTCCCGCAGCCTTCCCATCCTGGCGCTGAATGACGCCGAAATATTGGTGGAATACACCCAGCGGGGAAGACGGCTGATCCCGGGCGCCCGGGTTCTGATCAAAAACCACCGCATATCCGGACGTGACATCGTCATGGAGATAAATTCCCGGGGATTCCGCGACGAGGAAATCGGCGCCAGCAAAGGTCAGGATGAACTGAGGATACTGGTGCTGGGAGATTCGATCACCTGGGGAAGTTATCTGGCGGCGGAAGAGGTGTACGTGGAACGGATAGAAGAAGAGCTTCGCCGGGCGCTGAAGGACCGCCGGGTGGAAGTGATCAACGCCGGTGTCGGAGACATCGGGCTCAAGGAGGAGATATCGATTCTGGAAGAAAGGGGGTTGGCCCTCGAACCGGACCTGGTGATCGTCTCTTTTTACCTGAACGACAGCCGGCCCCCCTGGGGATTTCCCGGCGAAATAGGCAGCCGGGGATGGCTGAGGAGGCACTGCCTTCTCGCCGAAACGATATATAAAAATCTGAAGCTTCGCCGGTGGATCAGGGAGCGGGGCGAAGGCAGATTGGAATGGACCTCAGCGATGAATGATCCGTCCTGGGTCAGCGACCGCGGGGCCTTCTTGAAGCTGGCGGCAAAGGCGAAATACGATTGGGGGGCGGCCTGGGAGGAAGAAAGCTGGGGGAAGATCGAGCGGGAATTTAATCGTTTGAAAGAAATTTCTGAGCACCGCGATTTCGCGGTAATGATACTTTTTTTTCCCAATGCCTTTCAGGTTTATACCGGATTCCTTGAAGATACCCCCCAGAGGATGCTCCGAGAAATAGCCGACCGTTTCGGTTTTTTCTACCTGGACCTCCTTCCCATGCTTCGCGGCTACCGCCGGAAAGAAAAAGATATCTACTTCGACTGGTGCCATCCGACGGTGAAAACGAACTTATTTATCGGGAAAAAAGTGGCGGATTTCCTGATTGAAAATGATATTGCATTCTGAATCCGGCTTTAATATGTTTAAATGAGCCCCATGAAAGAACGCCGTCAGCATACCCGGATGAAAGCATCTCTGGAAGTGACCTACAGTATTATCGGCCAGCATCTTCAGAGCGGTTCCCGCAGCATCGACCTCTCGGAGGGAGGAATCCGGCTGCCCGTAACCAGAAGTTTCAATCCGGGGATGGTGCTGCGGATGAAGATCAACTCCCCAAAAACCGGGAAAGTCATATCGGCCGAGGGCGAGGTGATATGGATAAAGCGGTTACCGAATCCGAGATTCCCGTTCGAGATCGGAATACAGTTCACCAATATCGCTCCCTCGGACAGGAATATTCTGGAGCCTATCTGCCGGCTTGAAGGCAAAGAATCAACGGATATCAGGTGGGTCGACTGAAGCGTACCGCACTTTTCTAGTCCAACCTCTTCACATCCCCCAGGTTCCTCTGAAGAACGGCCTCGAACTCTTCCTTCGGTTTCCGCTCTTTGTTTTCCACCCGGTAGGTTTTGACCCGGACGCGCCTTCCCGTGACCGAGACCCGGTAGCCTTCCCTCCAGTCTCCCCGTTCTGCTCCCTGATGTATGATCAGGCGGGTGATGGGGGGATAATCCTTCCCGTCCAGTTTGACCTCCTCCACTCCGAGGACGGTGGGATTGACGGCGTTATGGGTATCATCGGAAATGCGGGCTGTGACCTGGGCCGGCCCCAGATCCTCGCAGTCGAAGTTGCGCAGCGGCGCCTCCTCCGGGTCCAGGTATGAGAAGAAGGGACAGACCATGAACTTTTCCCCCTCCGCCCAATCCCAGAAGCGGATCGGCCAGTACTTTCCGAACTCATAGACCTTCCGCTCGTCATTCCGGTCGGTGAGCGAGTACATGAAGCGGACGATCCGTTTGATCTCGGGAGCGGAAGCGTAAATGACGAAATCCAGGTCGTGGGGCTGGATATAGTTTCCCAGTGAGAGCGAGCCGGAGATCCCGAGTTGGGATATGTCTATCCCCAGCAGATCCGCTGTCTGCTCGGCGATGGTCTTGACATTGCTCGCATCGGGATCCTCACCTGCTTTTTCCATAATCGCCCTCAGCGAATTTCGGTGGGGACAGCAACCGATCAGGGAGGTGAGGGGGACGAGGCCCTTCCAGGGGGCGTAAACCGGTCTCTCCACCTCCTTCTGGAAAGGATCGATCTTGCAGAACCTTTCCAGCTGCAGCGGGAAGAGGCGTTCGAGCGGTTGGCTGAGCATGATCTCCTTGGTGAAGTTTTCATACTTCTGGCCGAAGAGTTCCTTGATGGTGTAATCGGGGGCGGAGCTTTCGGGAAGAAGCGGGATGTAGAAGATCCCCCCCAGGACTTTTCGCTCCTGCCGGGGCTTTTCTATCTGATGGTAATATCCCTCGGCGAAGATAAAACTCCCGTCATCCCGCAAAAAAAAGGTGGCGTCCCGGAAATCCTGACTTTCGTCGATCGGCCGGATAAAGCGATCAAAGTCGGGATTCTTTTTCAATTCATCGATGATCGGATTCATTTTTAAACCTCGCGAATAGCTAATCCAGATTTGTTAAAAAGAAGGATTGTTAATGGGAAAGCCATATTACTCCAACCGGGAATAAATTTCGAGTAAATTCCTGAAATTCCCGAGCCCGGGATTTACATTGTAAAGTATTTTTTTAATTTAACCCTTGTGGAAATATGCTTGACATGCTAAAATTTAAGTAGGTGAAAATCGGGATCTCCGACGGTATTATCAACCTGGAATTCAGGGGGAGCACCGAGGTGATTTTTTAATAAATTAGAACATACTCAATTCCTGTTTTTACGCAATTTTGCTTCATCCCAGCCTCGGCGGGGATATTTTATCTTTCCTTCTTTTTAAAAAGCATGAAAAGGGGGCACCCGATGAGAGCAATAAGCGCAAAAACAATTTTCTTTTCCCCCGTTCTTCTTCTGCTTTCGATGTTCTTCTTCATCTCCACCGGGGCGACCCGGGCCGGCGAACTGATTCAGCCCTCCCACCTCGAATACCGGGGGGCCTTCCGGCTCCCGGCGGGGGGGGACGGCTACGGATGGGAGTGGGGAGGGCACGCGCTGACCTACTATCCGGCAGGAGACCCGAACGGGCCGGCGGACGGCTATCCGGGATCGCTGTTCGGCACCGGCCACGACTGGTACCAGAAAGTATCCGAATTCAGCATCCCGGTTCCGGTCATATCGGAAAATAAAAACATCAACGACTTAAACACCGCCTCCACCCTCCAGCCCTTCACCGATATCCGAAGCCTCCTCTTCGGCAACTTCGAGATGCCTTACGCCGGACTGGAATATCTGCCGGCCCGGGGGGCGCAGCAAACCGGCAAGCTTTATTTCTGCTGGCACCAGCATCTTCAAATCTCACCTCACGAACCCACCCACGGCTGGTGCGAGCTCGACCTTTCCTCTCCCCAGGCGGCGGGGCCATGGTACCTCGGCAACTATGACACTTACAGCACTACCGACTACCTGTTCTCCCTGCCCGATTCCTGGGCGGGCTCCCACGTCGGCGGCAAGCGGCTGGCTTCGGGGAGAATGAGGGATGGAGGCCAGGGTGGCCAGGGGCCGTGCATATTCGTCTCCGCGCCCTGGCAGGAAGGTAATCCACCTCCGGCCAACGCCACTCTGGAAACTGTACCCCTCCTTCTTTATTCCACCAGTTACTGGGATGACCCTCACGGTGGGATCTACACCATGGACCGGTATCATCACTCCGATATGTGGCCGGGGGCTGCCTGGCTGACAGCTGGAAATAGATCGGCGGCCATTTTCGTGGGGACCAAAGGGCGAGGAGATTGCTGGTACGGGAACCAGGACGGCCCCTGCCTCAACTGCGAGAACCGGGGCTGGTGGTCCTCCTACTTTGACGGTGAGATCATATTCTATGACCCGGACGAGCTGGCGGCGGTAGCCGGGGGGACAATGGAACCATATCAGCCTCAGCCCTATGCGGTTATGAACATAGACGATGTTCTCTACCACATCGACTCTCCCCAGATGTACGACCACGTCAAGGCTTGCGCCTTCGACCGGGTGCACGGCTTCCTCTATGTTTTCGAGCCCCTGGCGGACAATTATCGGCCCCTCGTCCACGTCTGGAAGGTTCACGAAGACGCTGGGGAAACCACTCCCACACCGAAACCGAGCCGAACTGCTACCGTTCCCACCCCCACACCCGCCACCCCGCCGGCGAACACACCGCCGCCGGCATCGACACCGACACCGGCGCCGAGTTCCTCGCCGGGTCAGGGATGCGACTGCGGTCCCCTCCCCACTCCGGGAGCGGACGAAACGGTGGTGGTGGTCGGCAGCGTCACCGCGATTCAGAACGAGATTGACACAGCAAGCGGCAAGAAGACCATTTATCTCCGGAACGGAACCTACCCGGTTTCGGGCACCGGAATCGAAGTGACACTCCCCGATATCACCATCCGCTCCCTCTCCGGAAAACGGGACGGGGTGATCATCCAGGGGGAGGGAATGGGCGCCGGGGGGGAGGGCTACGGGATCCGGATCGGAGCGAGCCGATTCACCCTCGCCGATCTGACGATCCGCGACGTGCAGAACCATGGGGTGTTCATCCATCCCGACGGTTCGCCCTCGGATTTCCTTTTCCACAACATCCGGATCGTCGACTGCGGAGAACAGCTCTTCAAAGCTTCCGGCGAGAGCTATGAAGGTACGAAGGACAACGGCGTCATCAGGTGTTCCACCTTCGAATACACCACGTCTTTGGATGAGGGAGCCTACACCAATGGGATCGATCTCCTCCATTCGAATAACTGGGTAATCAGCGATTGCGTTCTGCGCAACATCAAAGCCGCTCCCGGCGCAAACGATCTGGCCGGTCCCGCGATCCTCGTCTGGAAGGATTCTTCGGGAACGATCGTGGAGAGAAACCGCGTGATCGATTGCGATATGGGAATATCTTTTGGCAATTCCTATGATACCGCTCCCAGCCACAGCGGGGGAATAATCAGGAACAACTTCATCAAGGGATACTCCGGGAGCGACTTCGGGATCTGCATCTCCAAGTCTCCGCAGGCAAGGGTGATAAACAATACCGTTTACTGTCCCGGCGCCTGGCCCTATTCAATCGAGATCCAGCACTCAAGTTCCACCGATTGTCTGATCATGAATAACCTGGCCGACGAAGATTTTTTCCCCGACCGCTTCGGAGCCAACAATCCCGTCATGACCACCAATTACACCGGGGCCCAATCGGATTATTTCGCAGCTCCCGGATCCGGCGACCTCCATCTCGTTTCCGTCAACCTGCCAGTGGTAGATGCGGGAACGCTCACATCCTGGCGGACCTCGGACATTGATTGCGGGACTGTCAGCGATGGCATGCCCGATATCGGAGCCGACGAATACGGAACCGCCCCCATCCCAACACCGACGCCGGCTCCGGAAAGGGAACGCTATATCTTCGATTCGGGAGACTACGACGGCGACGGCAGGGACGACATCGCCCTCTTCCGGCCCGGATCCGGCCTCTGGGCGATCCGGCAGCTTACTCATGTTTACTTCGGAACCGAAGGCGATATTCCCGTGCCCGGTGATTATAACGGGGATGGGATCACGGAAATCGGCATCTTCCGCCCCCAGAGCGGTCTCTGGGCGATACGCGGATTCACTCGGGTCTATTTCGGCTCTTCCGCCGACCGGCCGGCACCGGGAGACTACAACGGCGACGGAACCTGCGACCTCGCCGTTTTCCGGGCCGATAGCGGCCTCTGGGTAATTAGAAACATCACCCGGGTATATTTCGGTGCCGGGGGCGATGAGCCGGTGCCCGGTGACTACGACGGAGAGGGCGCTCTGGAGATCGCTATCTTCCGGGAAAACATCGGCCTGTGGGCGCTGAGAAACCTCAGCCGTGTCTACTTCGGCTTGAGCGGTGACCAGCCGGTCCCGGGGAACTGGGGGGGGAACGGAAGTTGGGATTACGGAATATTCCGCGCCGAGGCCGGGTTGTGGGCAATCCCCGAGGTTACCCGGACCTACTTCGGAAGGTCAGGCGATGAAACGGTGGTCGCCGATTACGACGGAGATGGGGTAGATGAAATCGGGATCTTTCGGGAAAGCTCCGGTCTCTGGGTGATACGCCAACTCTCCCGTGCCTATTTCGGAAAGTCGGGCGACGTCCCGGTAAGCAGGTGAACCAATCGGATGTCCCTGAATAGAACTTAGCGCTTCCGGCGCAATTCTTAACCACGACACGAAGGTCACGAAGTTGTTTAAAATAGAAAATGAATATCTTTAGATTTTTACAAATTTACCTTCGTGCTCTTCGTTACTTCGTGGTTATAATTTATTTATTTTTTCGCTTTTATTGAAATACCGAGACTGTCAATCAGCGTTCCGGCGCTAATTTAACCTCTTCACATCTCCCAGGTTGTCCTCCAGGACGGCTTCGAACTCTTCTTTCAGCTCCCGGTTTTTATCTTTTACCCGATAGGTCGTAATCCTGACGTGGCGGCCCTCGACCAACACACGGTCTCCTTCTCTCCAGTCCCCCCGCTCTGCGCCGTGATAAATAATCAGGCGGGTGATGGGGGGGTAATCCTTATCTCCCAGCTTCACATCTTCCAGCATCAGCACGGAAGGGCTGAAGGAATTGTGGGTGTCATCGGAGATGCGGGCGGTGACCCGGGCCGGCCCCAGGTCCTCGCAGTCGAAATTGCGGAGCGGGGCCTCCTCCGGATCAAGATAGGAAAAAAAAGGACAAACCATGAACTTGTTGTTATCCGCCCAATCCCAGAACCGGAGAGGCCAGAATTTTCCGAATTCATACACCTTCCGCTTATCCTCCCGGTCGGTGAGCGAGTACATGAAACGGACAATCCGCCTCACCTCCGAGGAGGGAGCGTAGATGACAAAATCGAGATCGTGGGGGTGGGCGTAGTTCCCCAGGGAGAGCGAACCGGAAATCCCGAGGCGGGAAATGTCGATCCCCAGCAGATCCGCCGTCTGCTCGGCGATGATCTTAATATCCCGGGCGTTGGGATCGACGTCTGCTTTTCCCATAATTGCCCTCAGCGAATTGCGGTGAGGAAAGCTGCAGACGAGAGAGGTGACCGGAACCATCGCTTTGTAACGTGCATACACCGGCTTTTCAAGATCGCTCTGAGCGGGATCGGCTTCGATATACCTTTTCAGCTGGAGGGAATAAAATTCCCCCAGCTCCCGGGTGGTCATGATCTCCTTGGTGGTGTTCTCATATTCCCGGCCGAAAATCTCTTTCCGAGCGTAATCAGGGATATTCCGGCCGGGGAGGATGGGAACGTAAAAGATATGCGAATTGAGCCTCCTTTCCTTCCGGGGTTTTTCTACCTGGTGATAATAACCCTCGGAAAAGATGAAAGTGCCGTCGTCCCTTAAAAAATAGACTGCATCCCGAAAATCCTGGTTTTCGTCGACCGGCCGGATAAAGCGGTCGAAGTCGGGATCTTTTTTCAATTCATCTATGATCGGATTCATCGGGCTTCCTCGCTTTCGTCGATAATGATACTACCTCAATCCGGATCTACTTTTGAAGAATAATCTTCCGAAAAGCTTCCTTGCCGGGGCGATTCCATCGCCTATTTTTTCCTTTTCCCCGGAAACTAAAATTGCTAAAAAACAATCTAAAAGGAGGAGATTATGAATGATACTCAGATCACCGAAAAAGACAAGGATAAGGCCCGGGGTTGCCTGGAATGCCCCCTCTGCAATCAGGCCCGGAAAAAGCAGAAAGGGATAGCCTTCTGGTTTGTCAAATGGCTGGAACGGGGTCTCTGCCCCAACTGCAGAGCTTACGAGAAGGTTTACGGCCGCAAGGCTCACGAACCGATCCCGCCTCGGAAAGAGAGTTAACCTGAATTACTCATGAATTTGAAAGCATTCATGAATAATCCTGGTTAAGCCTTCCCTTCGCCCGGGAAAACCAAATCAAATGCGGGTTCTGGAATAAGGGGGGCGGTTCCGGCCGGTCTTAACGGAAAAGGATTGTCTCCGCCTCTTCAATATCGGCGATCTGCCATTGCCCCGACTCGTTTTTGAAGACCACATAATCCCCGCCATATTTCCTCTCGAACTCGTCCCGGTAATTGAGGGGATAAACTTCGATCCGCCAAACCCGGTTATCGCCCCAGAGCCGCTCCCGGCCGAAGAGGATGGCGTAGGGGGTGTCTCCCAGGTGGAAGTACTCGTCCACCGCCCGGGCCGTGTTGGCCTTTTCGGGAGCTCCCGCCCGGCAGCCGACAGCGACCGCTGCCAGCAGAAGGCAGATTACCAGCAAAGCTGATTTGGGGTGAAATCTTTTCATCGGCTTCGATTTCCGCATACAATCCTTTTAATCTATTTTGCCTTTTCTGAATTCCTAAAAAAGAGCAAACAAACCGCGGATTAAGCGGATTGAGCGGATTTTTCCAAAATCAGTATAATCTGCGAAATCAGCGGTTAAACCTGTCGCGAAGCTATTTTCTAATCCTACGGAAAGAAAGCCGTCCGGTCAATGAAAAGAAAAAGCCCTGTTGACGTGTTTCATTCTTATCACTACCCTGATATTCACAAATGGGCAATATCTCATCAGCGCGTGCTTGAGGGAAAAATAGGCCTGAAAATCAAATCGGAGGAACCCTTGACTCTGAAGATAGATACCGGTGCAAAGGCTCCGGCGGTGGTCCTCGACTTCGACGGCACCATCACCGAGGAGGACGTTTTCGACGCACTCTTTTATGAGTTCGCCCGCCCCGAGTGGCGCAAAGTGCACCGGGCCTACCTTAAATTCGAGATTTCCATGGAGCAGGCCTATCTCCAGATGGCCGAGCATTTCCGGGGAAATCCCGAGGAAGTCTATTCCTTCATCCGCCGCACCTCCCGCCTCCGGAGGGGGTTTAGGGAGCTGCTCGAGAGACTGAAACGAAACCGGATCCCGCTGATGATCGTCTCCAACGGGTTCGACCTCTATCTTTTCCACCTCCTCGATCACTGGAAGATAGATTATTCGGATATAGAAATCCGCTGCCACCACGCCGAAGTCAAGAATAACCGCTTTTTGCCCGAATTCAACGTCCATAAAGACCTGAAGCATGACCGCTGCCTGATCGGCAAGGCGGAAATCCTGGAGGAACTCAAAGGGGAGGGTAAATTCACCTGTTTTGCCGGAAACGGCCTCAGCGATACCCCCGCAGCTCACTACGCCGATCTTCTCTTCGCCCGCGATCGCCTCGCCGATTACTGCCGCCAGAACAGTATCGATTTCGTCCCCTTCACCGATTTTTACGACCTGATCAACTACCTTTTCGGAAAAAAAGAATAAACCGTCCCCCTTAAAAAGTATGCAAATTCTGACGATCGTCAGAATTTGCATACTTTTTTTGGTTCAGCGGAGGCGGTTCAGGACAATGCTTCGCCCAACCTCTTCAACCCCCTCTCAACGTTCCCGCCGAGATCGAAGCGGATTACGGAACGGCCGGAATCGAGGAGGGCCTGACGGTCGCCGAGGGATTGAGACGCTTCGAGGATACCGAAGGTGAGCGATGAGCCGGAAGTCCCCGCCTCATCGGGTATGGGAGCGTCCCTTAAAGGACGGGCCGTGAACTGGATGAAAAGTCCCCGCCCGGCGTCGCCCTTGTGGAGCTGGCCGGTGGAATGAAGAAAGCGGGGGCCGTAGCCGGCGGTCGTCGCCAGCCTGGTGCGGTCGCGAATTTTCCGGCGGAGGGAGAGAATAGACTCGTCCGTATCCCGGGAGGGCGGTAGATAAGCCTGGAGAGAAACGTAGGCGCCGGGGGAGGCATTTTTCAGAAATTCCGCCAGGGCGGATCCGGGGCTTTGCGCCTTCACCTTCCCGTAAACGGTGATCCCATCCACTTCCAGAACGGGCTGCAATTCCGGGAGCTTTCCTTCCCGGCGGAACGCTTCCACCATCCGGCGGGCTTGGATTTTGGCCGCCTCCACGTTCGGCTGATCGAAGGGGTTGATCTCCAGAACCGCCCCCGCCACCGCCGTCGCCATCTCCCAGAAGAAAAACTGGCCGCCGAGATCGTAGAGGTCATCGACTTGGATTTTAAGCACCGGCTGGCCCGCCTCCTCCAGGGACCGAACCGCTTCATTATAGGTCTCATCGCCGGCGAGCCGGAGATAGATGAAAAGTCGGTCGGCTCCGTAAACCTGCGGGGTGCCGGGCGGCTCGCCGACCACCGGCAGTATCCCTTTCCCCTCTTTCCCGGTGCTCTCGCCGATGAGCTGCTCTATCCAGTCGCCGAAGCTCGCGATCGGAGGAGAGATTACAAAAGTCAATTTGTCCCGACCGGCTTTCGCCATTGCGCCCATGACCGTGCCGAGGCTGGCGGCGGGATTATCATCCGGATCTCTGCAGGCGGATGCGGCTGTTCTCGCTCGATCGAGAAGCCCTTCCAGATCAACGCCGATGAGAGCAGCGGGGACGAGACCGAAGAAGGAAAGGGCCGAGTAACGGCCGCCGATCTCGGGATCGTTGAGAAATGTCTCCCGGAAGCCGTAGCGGGCCGCGAGTTCGGTGAGCGAGCTCCCCGGGTCGGTTACGGCGATGAAATGCTGCCCGGCTTTTCCCTTTCCGACGGCTTCGGCCACCTTGTTGTAGAAATATTTGAAGAAGGAAAGCGTCTCCACCGTCCCCCCCGATTTGGTGGCGACGATGAAGAGAGTTCGGTTGAGATCGAGGTTCTCCGCTCGCTCCAGAACCGCACCGGGATCGGTGCTGTCGAGGACGGCCAGATCCAGATAGTTCTCCCCGACACCGAAGGTATTCCGGAACACCTCCGGAGCCAGGCTGGAGCCGCCCATGCCCAGCAGCAAAGCCCGGTCATAGCCGGCGCCCCGGACCGCATCGACCAGGGATCGGATTGAATCGAGCTTCACCGACATCTCCTCGGCGACTCGAAGCCAGCCGAGGCGGTTTTCGATCTCCGCCGGCTCCGGCTTCCAAACGGTGTGGTCAAGCTTCCAGATCCGCTCGACGAGCCGGTCCGCTTTAAGACTGGAGAGTGTTTTTTTAAACGATGGTTCAAGTGTATCGGGAATAGTAACTTCAAACATTTCGATCCTCCGCACGGATATTTATTATTTAAAGCCTCGGAAAATCCCCCTTTATCCCCCTTTTTCAAAGGGGGAAATAATGGAGCTCCACCTTTTCTCAAAGGGGGAATTTTTGGCCTCGCCCGCCCTTTTGTTAAAGGGGGAAACTATGATCCCCACTTTGCCAAAGGGGTAATTTTCTACCTCACCCCCCCTTTGTAAAAGGGGGGGCTGGGGGGATTTTTACTTTTTCAGGAGCGCTCTCGCCTGAGCGACGATGTTTTCGACGGTGAAACCGAATTTCTTAAAAAGGAGATCTCCGGGCGCGCTCGCGCCGAAGCTGTCCAGGCCCACCACCGCGCCGGTCGAACCTACGTAATGCTCCCAGCCCAATCGGACTCCGGCTTCCACCGCCATCCGGGCGGTAACCTCCGGGGGAAGGACGCTTCGTCGGTACTCCGGCGACTGACGATCGAAGAGTTCCCAGCTGGGGAGGGAAACCACCCGCACGGCGATCCCCTCCGCCGCCAGCTTTTCTCCCGCCCGGAGGGCGAGCTGGACCTCGGAACCGGTCCCGATCAGGATCAATTCCGGCCGATCCCCGCCGGACTGCCAGAGAACGTATCCTCCCCGCTCCACTCCCGACGCCGGGGCGCAGGTTTTCCGGTCGATCACCGGCACTTTCTGGCGGGTGAAGACCAGGGCGGTGGGACCCGACCGGTTGAGGAGAGCAGCCCGCCAGGCCGGAGCCGTCTCGGTGGCGTCGGCGGGGCGGATGACGGTTAGATTGGGAACGGCGCGGAGGCTCATCAGCTGTTCCACCGGCTGATGGGTGGGACCGTCTTCACCCACCCCGATGCTGTCATGGGAAAAGATGAAGATTACCCGTCTCTTCGACATGGCGGCCAGCCGCATCGGCGGGCGCATATAGTCGGAAAAGACAAAAAAAGTCGCGGTATAGGGGATCAGACCGCCGTGGAGGGCGAGGCCGAGAGCGATCGAGCCCATGGCGTGCTCGCGGACACCGAAGTGAAGGTTGCGGCCGGCGTAACCCCATTCTCCCCCCACCGCTCCCTGCACTTCCTGCCGGGGACCGTCGGGTGCCTCGAAATCCCCGTAACCCTTGAGCCAGGTCCGGGCCGAGGGATTGAGGTCGGCCGACCCCCCCAGGAGCTCCGGGAGACGTTCCGCCAGGAACTGGAGAACCTCCTCCGAGGCGTTGCGGGTTGGAATTTCTTTTTTCTCCCCGTAAAAATCAGGCAGGCCCTCATCCCAGCCGGAAGGAAGCTCACCCGAAAAAACCCGCTCGAACTCCGCCGCCGGCTCCGGATAAGATCCGGCGTAACTCCGAAAAGACCTGTTCCATTCCTCTTCCCCGGTTCTGCCCCGCTCCACTGCCCGGCGAAAGTGACGCAAGACATCTTCCGGGATGAGAAACCGGGGCCGGAGCGGCCAGCCGCATCTCTTCTTGGCTCCGACCACTTCTCCTTTTCCCAGCGGGGCTCCATGGGCTTCGAAAGTGCCCTCCTTTCCCGGAGCCCCGCAACCGATAACGGTGCGCACCCGGATCAGGGAAGGGCGCCCAGCATCCGCCCGGGCGGAACGAAGGGCGGTATCGATCGCCTCCATATCATTTCCGTCTTCAACAGTGAGAACCTGCCAGCCGTAGGCTTCAAAGCGGCCGCCGACCGATTCGGTGAAATGGAGAGCGGTCGAACCGGCAAGGGTGATCCGGTTATCGTCATAGAGGACGATCAATTTACCCAGCTTGAGATGGCCGGCCATCGAAGCGGCTTCCGCGCTCACCCCTTCCATCAGGTCGCCGTCACTGGAGATGACGTACGTATGGTGATCGACGATTTCATGGCCAGGGCGGTTGTAGCCGGCGGCCAGGTGGGCCTCGGCGATGGCAAGACCGACCGCGCTGGCGAATCCCTGCCCGAGGGGACCGGTGGTTACCTCCACACCGGAGGTGATATTACACTCGGGATGACCGGGGGTTTTGCTCCCCAACTGACGAAATTTTTTCAGCTCGGAAAGGGGAAGGTTATAACCCGTGAGATGGAGAAGGGAGTAAAGCAGCATCGAGGCGTGCCCGCCGGAGAGAACGAATCGGTCGCGGTCCGGCCAGGCGGGGTTCTTCGGGTTGTGCTTGAGGAAGCGGTCCCAGAGCACGTAGGCCATCGGCGCCGCTCCCATCACCATACCGGGGTGACCGGAGGAGGCCTTCTCCACCGCATCGATAGAGAGAAAGCGGAGGGTGCTGACGCATTTCTCCGCCAGTCGGAGATCATCGTTTTTCATCGCCTTATTTATGTATCGGCAAGCAGGAGATTAGCTCTTTTCTACTGGGGGGCGATTCTAATGATTCCCCTGTCGAAATTCAACCATATTTACCGGAAATATTCCCGAAAACTTCCGCTTTCCACGATGTTGGAAATGTTTCTCACCGCCCCTCCTTCGGGTTGATACCATGGCCGCCGAACTCGTCGCGGAGGGCGGTGATGAGCCGGGCGCCGAAACGATTCTTATCGCGGGATCGGAAGCGACTCTGGAGGGCCAAGCTGATAACTGGAACGGCGCAACCGAGCTGGATGGCTTCTGACACCATCCAGCGCCCCTCGCCGGAATCGTGGATGGAGGCGCCGATCCCCTCAAGAGCGGGGTTTTCGGAGAGGGCCGCCGCGGCGAGGTCCAGAAGCCAGGAACGGATGACCGAGCCGGAGCGCCAGATCTCGGCGACGGCGGACAGGTCGAGACCGAACTCTTTGTTCCTCTTCATCAACTCGAAGCCCTCGGCGTAAGCTTCCATCAGACCGTATTCGATGCCGTTGTGAACCATCTTGACGAAGTGGCCGGCACCAACCGGACCCACCCGCCCCCATCCTCTATCGGGGGCCGGCGCGAGCGCCTCCAGGATGGGGCGGATTTTTTCCACCGTATCGCTTTTACCCCCTACCATCAGGCAGTAACCTTCATCGGTCCCCCGCACCCCTCCGCTGACCCCCACATCGATGAAACCGATTCCCTTTTCTTCGAGACCTCGGGCGCGGCGGAGGGAATCGCGGAAGTTGCTGTTACCCCCATCGATAATGATATCTCCGGGGGATAGAATTCCCGAGAGACTGTTTGCAGTTTTCTCCACCGGATCCCCGGCGGGAACCATGATCCATACCACCCTGGGGGGATTCAGTTTTCCCGCCACATCCTCCATGGTCCGGGTTATCTCCACGCCCTCGGTTTCCGTTGAGCGGATCGCTTCTTCATTAAGGTCAAATCCCACCACCCGGTGGCCGCCCTTCAGCAGGCGGCGGGCCATTCCGGCCCCCATCTTTCCCAGTCCGATCATCGCCATCTCCATTTTACATCTCCTTTTTCTAACTATTGATGAAACGTCAATTTTACGGAACGATACTCTAAAATACTTTCGGGAAATTATTCTCTCTCCGTGGAGGGGACGGCAAAATCAGAGGTGGCGGCTCCGAATAACGTAAACGGCGGGAGGGATCTCTACCTTTTTATGATATATTTTTTCAGAACTCGGCGGGCGACTTCCGATCCCCGCCAACCTTTCACCACTGCTTCCTTGCCCCGCTCCAGCTCCTTGTAGGTATCAAAAAAGTTACGGATCTCTTTCAGCCAGTGATGACTCACATCCCGGATATCCTTGATCTCGTCAAAGCGGGGATCGGCTACCGGGACCGCCAAAATTTTTTCGTCGATCCCTTTTTCATCCTTCATCAGGAGGACACCGATCGGACGGACTTGCAGATGACAGCCCGGGAAGGTCGGCTCTTCGGTAATGATCAGAACGTCCAGGGGGTCGCCGTCAGCAGAAATCGTGTTGGGGATATAGCCGTAATCGGTGGGGTAATGCACCGAGGAAAAGAGAACGCGATCGAGGCGGATCGCATTGTGCTCATGGTCAAACTCATACTTGTTGCGGCTTCCCCGCGGAATCTCAACTACCGCCTCAATTTTCTTAAACGTTTCCTTCACGCCTGCCTTGCGAGTTCATGCAAACCGGGGATATTTTCACTCTCAAATTAACAAATGAAGAATGAAAATTCAAACGTAATCGCCGGAAAAAACCCCGGCAAAAAAGCACTTTCATCCGTATGCCAAAAACACATCGCCGCCCGGGGAAAGCCTATTCCGGACTTTCCCTCGAACGGCGACGCTTACTTCCTCTCCGGTGAAACCAGAGCCTTAAAGATCGCTCAAAAACGCTCCGATGTACACCAGAGGGATCTCAGACCTTATCCTTTCCGGCGGCGGTAGTGACGTAATTACCTTCCTGCTCCTCCAGAAAACCGCCTTCGATCAATTCCCGGATGCTGCTCCGGACCTTGAAGAGAGGCTGTCCCGCCTGCTTGGCGATCTCTTCCGGGGGAATAGGTTCGGCGGCGGCCCGAAGAAGCGCCTTGGCCGAATCGGAAAGTGTTCCGTCGGGATTAACACAGGCCATAACTATCCTCCATCATTTAAGTTCTTTTTTGCTGAAAAACCAGTCGGTGCACTCTATGCCTTCTTCCTTGAGACGAGCCTCGGCCAGCTCCTGGGTGTTGGGAGGAGGCACGATCACCTTCTCGCCCGGACGCCAGTTGGCCGGGGTGGCGACCCCGTATTTGTCCGAAGTCTGGAGCGCCTGGATCAGCCTGAGGATCTCGTCCATGTTCCGCCCGGTGGAAGACGGATAATAGATGATCGCCCGGATGACCTGTTTATCATCGATCACGAAGACGCAGCGGGCGGTCTCCGTTTTGTTCTGACCGGGCATGATCATCCCGTAGAGAGTAGCGACCTCCTTATCGAGATCGGCAATGATCGGAAAGGTGATCTTCTGCCCGAATTTCTCTTCCACCGTCCGCGCCCAGGCGATATGGGAATAGACGCTGTCGATCGACAGTCCCAGCAGTTCGCAGTTCAGCTCCCGGAGCTGATCGTGGATCTGGGCGAAGGCGATGAACTCGGTCGTGCAGACCGGCGTGAAGTCAGCCGGGTGCGAGAACAGGATCAGCCAGCTTCCCTGAAAGTCCGAGAGCTTCAGCTTGCCGAAAGTGGTTACCGCTTCGAACTGGGGAGCCGGGTCCCCGAGGCGGGGCAGCGACATCACCTTTTCTTCTTTAACTTCAATCCTCTCTTCCATTGTATTCCTCCTTTTCCAGCTTCTCGATCTCTTCCTCGACCTCTTCGGCGCCCTCGGCGTAGAACTTCTCCTCGTCGGGGGCGAGCTCTCTCAGCAGGCGGAGAAACTCTCCGGCGTGGACCCGCTCTTCATCGGCGATGTCTTTGAGTACCTCGATGGCGAGTTCGTTGTCGGTTGATTCCGCAAGCTGCATATAGAGCTGGACGGCCTCATACTCCGCCGCGATCATGAACCTGATCGCCCGGATCAACTCCTCGGCGGTGAGTTTCCGCCCGCTGGCAAGTCCCGAAAACGGTGAACCGAATTCCGGCATGTCACACCTCCCTTAAAATTTTTCTCCGAAAAATTTTAAATACCTGATTTGTTATATTATCAAAGATCCGATGCTCCGATAAGTTAATTCTTTGAACATTCCCTGAACTTAACTTCCTTTTTTTCCCCGGGTTCCGGGGGAAAACCCCGGAACCCCGGGAAAAAAGATTATTTCAGGAACTTCCCGACGAAGGGAGAGGTTTCGCCCCTTCTTAAAAAGTGACCCGAAGGGCCTTCGCCGAGGAACTCCGAAAACCACGACTCATGCTCGATCTCCTCGTTGAGGATGGCCAGCGCCAGGTCGTAAGTCCGGTGGTCCTTGCCGGCGGTAAGGTTGCAGATCTCGGTGTAGCCCTCGACCGCGCAGCGTTCCGCCGCGACCAGGACCTTCAGGATCCCCTCGACGTCCGTCGGATCCTCCGGAAGACTCGCCGGCGGGCAGGCGGACATATCATGAAACTCCTTCATGCATCCGGGAAGCTTCCCTCCCAGCTCGTAGATTCTGGGCATGAGCGCCTCGAAGTGGTTGCGGTCCTCGATTCGCGCCGTCTCGGCGATCTCCTTGACCCCTTCACCGGGCAAACCGATCAGGTTAGCCCTCAGGATCGTGTAGTAGTAATAGGTGGTCAGTTCCGCCGAAGCGTTCTTGACCAGAAGCTCGAGGAGCTTCTCAACATCGACGCCCGCTTTCTCGACCATCTTACGCGCTACTTTAGCCATTTTCGGCCTCCTTTCTCTTCTCTGAATTGCTCCCGAGTAATTATTCGGAACCAATTCAGAATTGTTAAAAAATTTAAATAATAAATAATACTATATCATATTAATTCTTAACAGCAATCAAAAAATAATAAAATTCAACGCAGAGAGGCTGAGCCGGACCGTTTTTTCAGGCAGGCGCCGCAAACACCCCGCAGCTCCAGATGGCTGCTGAAAACCTTTCCCCACCGGGTCGCCTGCGGCGGGAGCTTCATCGAATCCACGGCGGGCCAGGGAAAATCCATTATCCTTTTGCAGATGACGCAGACGAAATGATGATGAGGTTCCGTATCCGGCTCATAGCGGCTCCGGTCATCCAGAACCTCCACCCGGGAGATAAGACCCATCCGCTCGAAGAGATCGAGCGTCCGATAGACCGTGTCGAGAGAGACGGTGGGAAGACGGGGGATCACCCGCCGGTAGATCATCTCGGCCGAGGGGTGATCTTTCGCTCTCATCATCTCACGGTAAATTTCCAGGCGCTGCTGGGTTAGTTTAATACCCTTGTTCCGGAAAAGGCTCTGGACGGCTTCCGGAGAACTCTTTGACCTATCGTCCATCTTCATAAAATTATTTTTTTTCTTTTAAGAATTATTATTATTTAATAATATACTGAATCATCAGATTTTTGTCAACCCGGGAAGAGATTTTTTTAACCGGACAAGCATAACGTTAACCTAAATGAAAAAGAGTATTGGTAGAACAACACTATTTATGCTGGCAGCGCTGGCCTTATCCCCGCCGAAAACCGCCTGGGCCCGGAGCAACCTCTCCGGCTGGTTCCGCCAGCTGCGCGGAGACGCAAAAATCCGCCTGGAAAGCGGAGTCGATTACAGCCCCCGCCTGGCCGTGAAAAACCAGGAAGGAGGTTTCGGCTGGACCACTTACGAAGCGGATATTTTTCTGCCTTTCCTCCAGGACGGCGATGAGGAATGGAGTCTTACCGGCGGAGTTTCTCTCCGCGATATCAAAGCCCGGGTCCTTCTGCCCGACAGCCAAGTAACCTTTCCGGGCGAGCTCTGGGATCTCGATCTCGGCCTTCTCCACCGCCGCCGTCTCCCCAACCGCTGGACGCTGGGGCTCAACCTTTCGCTTTCCTCGCCGAGCGACGAACCTTTTTCGGGCTGGGATGAGACCTCGCTTATGGTGAACGGTTTCCTGAAGATTCCGGACGGTCCCCGGAACGCCTGGGTGGTTTTCCTGAACTACTCCGCCAACCGCGAATTCCTGCCCCACGTCCCGATCCCGGGCGCAGGATGTCTCTTCGTCCCTTCGCGCAATTTCTCCGCCCTGGCCGGAGTTCCGCTTGTTTTCTTAAACTACCGGCCTTTTTCCCGGCTCGCTTTACGGGCTTCATATTTTCCAATTCACAGCGTCGCCACCGGCGCCGAACTGGAATGTCTGAAAAGGTTTACGGTCTTCGGGGAGTTTCGCTGGGTGAATGAGCGCTATTTCCGCTCCGGCCGGGAGGATTCGGAAGACCGCCTTTTCTGGTACGAAAAAAAATTGGAGTTTGGGGTCAGGGTCCGGCCGGCCGTTGGATTAGAGGTGGAGGTCGCGGGGGCTTACGCTTTCGACCGATTCTTTTTTGAAGGGGACGGATACGAAGACCGCTTCGATAACCGGATCGATATAGCGGACGGCTTTTCTTTCAACACCAGCCTGAGGGCGAGTTTCTGACGCAGTTTTTCCGGACCGAAACGGGCGAAAACCCTGTAACTTGCCGGATCATTAAAAAGGGTTTATAATTGCACAATTAACATTATTGCCGATAAGGCCAAGGAGGAAAATATGTCAATCAATCCGGAAACATTCCAGGCCGAAGAGATCGAAAAAGGCATTTACTGGGTGGGAGCGATCGATTGGGAGCTGAGCGACTTCCACGGCTATTCCACCGGACGCGGCACCACTTATAACGCTTATCTCATAGTTGATGAAAAGATAACCCTGATCGACACCGTCAAGGCCCCATTCCGCGATCAAATGCTCTCCCGGATCTCCTCGGTCCTGGAGCCGTCCCGGATCGATTACATCGTATCCAACCACTCCGAGATGGACCACACGGGATCGCTGCCCCAAACCATCGCCATGGTCCAGCCGGAGAAGGTGATCGCCTCGGCGATGGGGAAAAAGGCCCTCCAGGAGCATTTCGGCCTGGGGGATAAGGTCAGCGTGGCTCCGCAGGGAGAGACGGTATCCCTGGGAAGGAGAAAACTGTCCTTTCTCGAAACCAGGATGCTGCACTGGCCCGATTCCATGTTCTCTTTCATCGCCGAGGAGGGCATCCTCTTCTCCCAGGATGGCTTCGGTATGCATCTGGCCTCGGAGGAGAGGTTCGCGGACCAGATCGAGGACTGGATCCTGAATTACGAAGCCGCCAAGTATTTCGCCAATATCCTCCTCCCCTACGCCCCCCAGGTCCTGAAACTGCTCGAGAAAGTCGAAGCGGCCGGGCTCAGCTTCCGGATGATCCTGCCCGACCATGGACCGGTCTGGAGGAAGGATCCCGAACAGATCATCAAACTCTACGCTAAATGGGCCCGGCAGGAGCCGACCTCAAAAGCGGTGATCATCTACGATACCATGTGGGGGAGCACCGCCCTGATGGCGCGAGCGATCGGAGAGGGACTTGCGGCGGGAGGGGCGAAACCCAGCCTCCTTCCCCTGAAGAAGACCGATCGGAGCGAGGCCGCGACCGAAATTCTCACCGCCGGGGCGCTTTTGGTCGGATCGCCGACCATGAACAATCAGATTTTTCCCACCCTGGCCGACGTCATGACCTATCTCAGAGGATTGAAGCCGGCCAACCTGGTTGGGGCCGCCTTCGGCAGCTACGGATGGTCCGGGGAATCGGTAAAAATCCTGGAAGAAATCCTGGGCGCGATGAAGGCGGAGATGGTCGAGGAAGGACTGAAGGTTAAATACGTCCCCACCCCCGCCGACCTGGAAAATTGCCGACGTCTCGGGGGGGCCATCGCCTCCCGCCTGCCTGGGTTCGGGGAGGCGGTTTGAGTGAAATATGCGGGCGGCCGGATAAATCGGCTGAACCAGACAAGCAAAGATGATGACGAAATCCAGGAAGTGGGCGCTTCTCTCGGTGATATTCGCGGTGATCCTCGGTGGCGGCGCCGGAGCCCGGTTTTTCACCCTCCGCGATAAATCACGGCGGTTGGGCTTGAACAGATACGACTACCGGCAAACCCGGAGGCTGGTGGCCACGGCTTCCCGGGCCGCCGACCGGTTAGCAGAAAAAGGCGATCAGGCCTTCGAGATCTTCCTCAATAACGCCGGGGAGTGGTCGCTCGGCGGCTTTTCCTATCTTTATGTCTACACGATGGACGGGGTTAACCTGTTTCACGGAGGCTACCGGGAACTGGCGGGTAAGAACCTGATTGATTTCACCGACCTGCTCGGGAAAAAGCCGGGGCGCCTGATCATCGATCAGCTCGAAAATCACCGCCGCAGCAACCCGCACGGCTGGATTCACTATCTCTGGGTTCCACCGGGTTTCCTCGACGGCATATGGAAATCATCCTGCAATTTTTTAGCGACCATGCCGGACGGGCGACGGGTCTTCGTCGGCGCCGGGATCGACAACCTTCTGCCGGAGCGGGAGTTTTACCGGATCATCGTTGACCAGGCGTGCCGGCTCCTCGAACGGGAGGGAAAATCCTGCTTTCCCCGCCTCCAATCCCCCGCCGGGCCCTTCACGATCCACGATACGGGAATCTTCGTCATCGACCGGAATGGAACACTCCTGAGCGATCCCGGTCTCAATCTCGGTTCCCCACGCAACCTCCTCGAATACCGGGATCTGACCGGAAACAGGCCCCTCCTGGAACTGAGCGAAAAATTGAATTCCAGCGATTCCGCCTGGGTGATCGTGCTCAACGAGGAAAAAGCCAGCAACAAACCGGTGAAGAAGGGTATCTACGGCCGCCGGGCGACGATGGACGGTGAGGAGGTGATCGTCGGAGCGATCTGCCCCCTGCCCAGGCCGGTCTGGATGCGATGACCGCCGCATCTTGGTCATATGACTGAAAACAGTCGAAAAATAATATACGGAGTCAACGACACTCCACCCTGGAGGACCCTGCTTCTCCTCAGTTTCCAGCAGATGATGCTTATGTTCACGGCGGCCACACTGCCAGCGATTCTGGTGAGGGCGGTAGGCGGGACAACCGGGGAAGCGAGCTCCATGGTGGCCCTCACCATGATCATCGCCGGGGTGGGCTCGATAATTCAGGGCAGCCGCAACCGCTGGATCGGGAGCGGCTACCTCTGCCCCAACATCTGCGGCCCGTCCTACCTGGCGGTTTCCATGCAGGCCGCCTGGGCCGGCGGGATTCCGTTAATGCGGGGAATGATCCTCTTCGCCGGCCTGGTGGAGATGCTTCTCGCCAAAACGGTCAACCGTCTTCGCTTCCTTTTCCCGCCGGTGGTGACCGGGCTTACGGTTACCATGGTGGGGGTGAGCGTGATCCCCGTCTCGGTAGCCAATTTTTTCGGAACCCGCTTCGCCGGGGACTACTTCGGCTGGCAGGACGCCTGCGTGGGGGCGGTCGCCCTCGCGGTTATGTTCGGCACCAATATCTGGGCTAAGGGGAGGATGAAAATGTACTGCCTCCTGCTGGGGATGGGGGCGGGCTGGCTCCTGGCCATCTGGCTTCAACCCGGCTCGCTCGATAATCTGGAAGGGGTAATCCACGCTCCCTGGTTCGCCTTCCCCTCCCCCGGAAGTCTGAAGCTTGGTTTTTCTTTTCGGCTGCTGGCGCCCTTCTTGATAATTGCAGTCTGCGGCACGCTCAAATCCTTCGGTAACCTCATCGCCGCCCAGAAGATATCGGAACCGGAACTCGATCAGCTGAAGATGAAGCCGATCGGAAAGGGCCTCCTCGCCGACGGTTTCACCACCGCGCTGGCCGGCGCAACGGGGGCGATGGCGGTGGACACCTCTTCCAGCAACGTCGGCCTGGCCGCGGCGACCGGGGCCGTCAGCCGCAAGATCGCCATCTGCGCCGGTGCCATTTTCGCCCTCCTCGGCTTCGCCCCGAAAATATCCACGGCTATCTCACTGATTCCCGCTCCCGTGGTGGGCGCCTCGATGATCTTCGCCGTCACTTTCATGATCTGCACGGGGCTGGAGGAGATGCTTTCCCAGAAGTTCGATCAGCGCAAGATCTTCGCCGTCGGCTGCTCGCTCATCTTCGGACTGGGAACCGGTCTGGTCCCGGACGTTTTCGAGAGAATGCCGCATCTGCTCCAGATCTTTTTCGCCGAACCCCTCTCTTCGACCATCATTCTGGTGGTGATCCTCTATCAGATTTTCCACCTCGACGAGCTGATCGCCGCCGTCCGGAAAAAGAAGCAGGTAAACCACGCGGAAGATTCCAGGATCGATTCCGACTCGCGGTCGCGCCGCCGATAATTCTTCTCCATGAACTTCGCCACCATAGAGTTCGGAGTATTCTTCACCGTTGTTCTGGCGGTTTATTTTCTTCTCAATCATCGCTGGCAAAACCGATTCCTGCTGGTGGCAAGCTATGTCTTTTACGGCTGGTGGGATTGGCGCTTCCTGGGATTGATTCTGGTATCAAGCCTGGTTGACTACTTCTGCGCTCTCCGGGTTGACCGAACCCGCTCCCCGGATCTTCCCGCCGGGGAACGTAAGCTATTCCTGGCACTGAGCATTATCACCAACCTGACCATCCTGGGATTTTTCAAATACTACGGTTTCTTCGCGGACTCCCTGGCCGAGCTGGCTCAGCAGATCGGCCTCGAGCTCCACGTACCGACCTGGAATATCATCCTCCCGGTGGGAATTTCCTTCTATACCTTCCAGACCATGAGCTACACGATCGACGTCTATCGGGGCGAGCTTCGCGCTACCAGCAGCCTCCCCGATTTGATGCTTTACGTCAGTCTTTTCACCCAGCTGGTGGCCGGGCCGATCGAGCGCGGCACCCACCTTCTGCCCCAGATCCTGAATCCCCGGCATCCGACACCTTCCGGTTTCACCAGCGGGGCGCAGCTGGCCTTCGTGGGGCTCTTCAAGAAGCTGGTGATCGCCGACAACATGGCCGTTCTGGTCAACAGCGTTTACGGGAGACCTGACCCCTGCGGAGCGGCGGTGCTGCTGGCGACCTATGCCTTCGCGCTCCAGATCTATTGCGACTTTTCCGGCTACACCGATATCGCCCGGGGAACCGCGCGGATGCTCGGTTTCGACATCTGCCTGAACTTCCGACTCCCCTATCTGGCGGCCAATCCCAACGATTTCTGGCAGCGCTGGCACATAAGCCTCTCCTCCTGGCTGCGCGACTACCTCTACATTCCGCTCGGCGGGAATCGGCGGGGGCGCTGGATCACCCTGCGCAACCTGATGATCACCATGCTGCTGGGAGGTCTCTGGCACGGAGCCTCCTGGCACTTCGTCGCCTGGGGAGCTTTCCACGGACTCCTGCTGATCGTTTACCGCCTGGGAATAAGCGCCCGGCGGGCCCGGCAGGTAACTTTCGAGACCTGCCGGGGATTTCGCTTCTGGCTTTCGGTGCTGGTATTTTTCCACCTGGTCTGCTTCGGCTGGCTTCTTTTCCGCGCCAGCGACCTGGCTCACGCCGGACGCCTGCTGTCGGCAGTCGGCGGGCCGGGGTTTTGGGAGCCGGTCTGCGGACCGATGCTGATGATGCTGGCGGCCGCCGGACTGCCCCTCGCAATTTTTCAGATATATCAGTACTACCGGCGCGAACCCGAACCGTGGAGGGGGTGGCCGGTTTGGCTCCGGGCCGCTTTTTATGTTATCCTCTTTTACGGTATCGTCCTTTTCGGAGCTCCCGGAAGCAATGAATTCATCTACTTTCAATTCTGATCCCCCCGGCGGCAGTTCCCGGCGACGGCGGTTTCCGAACGCGCTGCTGGCGGCCGCGGGAATGGTGCTGGTCATCGAACTGTTCGTGGCCGCCCGGCCCCATCCGGAGCGCAAAGACCTGGTCCGCCACCGGCTCTACAATCCCAACGTGACTCCGGGCATTGCGGAAAGCGTGGTCCAATGGCAGGTGGCCAACGCGACCCTCCTCAAAGAGAAGCAGGATCTGGTGCTTCTCGGAGACAGCGCCTGCCTTTCCGGGCTCGACGCCCGACGTCTGATGGAGCTGACGGGGCTCAGGACCTGGAATCTGGGAACTTTCGGCTTCACCTACACCACCGGGCACGCCGACATTCTCGAGCTTTTCATCGAGGTGAACGGACCGCCGCACTTCCTGGTTTACAATACTTCCCATTATCCCCTGAGCGCCGGGCGGAGGAAGAGGGCGGTCAGGACCTGGGTCGGCCGGCTCCGCGAATGGATCTCCCCCCCGGAGATTAAGCGTTACCTCCTTCCCAGCCTCCGCTACCGGCAGGAGATCAGAAACGAAATTTTATCCCTCGGCGCCGAAAGCGTCCCCTATACCGGCCTGGACCGGCCCCGGGGGAATTTCCCTTCCGACAACGAGATGCGGCGGGTTCTGTGGGAAAACCGGGGGACCTTGCCCCCGGTTTACGAAGAAGGTGACTTCGAGGACTGGTTCGAGGGAGATCTCGCCTGGGCCCCCCGCTTCAACCCGGATTGCGTAAGCGGACTGAAACGCATCTTCGAAATCGCCCGCAAGCACAATTTTCCGATTCTGATCCTCTTCAACCCTCTCCCGGAAGGGTCCGACAGCAAAATGGTGAGAAGAGCAATGGCCGCTCTGGAAAAAGCGCTCAGAGAAACGATCCAGCCGTATCCCCGGGTCACCCTTTATCAACCCTTTCTGCGCTTCTATCCGGACGACCACTGCATCGACATGCGCCACGCGACCCTGCCGGGCAACCGCCGGAACACCGCCGAGCTGGCGGAATGGATCAACGAGCACTGGCCCGACCGAAGCGGCTGAAAATCCCGTCTTTTCAAAACCGGCCGGAACATAGAAGCCCCGCAACGTTTCTTGCACCTGATTTCTCTGATTTTTTTTATTTCAGGTTAATCAGGTGCTAAATTATTGAAATTTTGAAGCAGGGAACTGCATTCCCGGATCGTTCAACCACGGGGGTATTGCCAACGGGTTTAACGGGGGAAGGGAGAGGGTGGTGAATCTCGCTCGGCCAGAGCTTATCAGGTTATTTTATTTCCCCACTTATCGAGGAAAATAATATCGGAGAGCGGTTTTCTGCCCCTGAAATCCCCCTCCTCGGCGGGGTAGCCGACTGGCGTCATGGTCACCACCCTCCAGCCTTCGGGGATATCGAGGAGAGATTTGACTTTCGCTTCACTGAACTTCCCGATCCAGCAGGTGCCCAGCCCCTCGGCGAAGGCGGCCAGGGTGAAGTGATCCATCAGGATGGAGCCGTCCACCGCGAAAGAGCTCATGTAGTCCCCGTGATCCTGGTAGCATTCCTCTTCATCGGTGCAGATGACCGCGACCAGGGGAGCTATCCCCAAAAATTTCTGGCCCTTGGAAGCCGCGACCAGACCCAATCGCAGATCCTTGTCCTCCACCAGGATGATTTTCCAGGGTTGCAGATTCTTGGCCGAAGGCGCACGGCGAGCCGCTTCCAGAACCCTCTGGAGCTTTTCTTTCTCTATTTTATCCTCCCGATATTTCCGGATGCTTCTCCTCTCATTGATCGCCTTGTATAGGTCCACGTCCGCCTCCTCGCTTTTCTCCAGTTAGTTTCTTCAGCTATTCTCCCGGTTCAGACAGAAGTACCCGATCATTTTGTAAAGCAACCGGGCGGCAAAAAAGGTCGAAACCGCCGACTCCACCCTCGGGCAAAGCTCTACCAGATCGAAGCCCGCCACCCTGCGCCCCGAATCGCGGATGGCCCGGAAAAGGGACAGGGCGTCATGCCATCCCAATCCCCCCGGCTCCGGCGTGCCCACAGCGGGAACCTGCGCCGGGTCGAAAACATCCATATCGATCGTGATGTAAATTTCCGCCGAGAGCCGGCCGACTATTTCATCCCAGGGGTATCCCCGCTCCGAAAACTCCCATTCCGGATAGAGAACGATTTCGTTATCGGATATAAACCGGGCTTCTTCTTCGGAGAGACTCCTGACCCCCACCGAAACCGAGGGAGGACCGAGCTCAAAAATCCTTCTCATCACGCAGGCATGGGAGAGACGACTTCCCCGGTAACTTCGGCGGAAATCGGCGTGAGCGTCGAGGTGCAAAATCGAAAGCTTTGGATTTTTCGCGGACAGTACCTCTACCGGGGCGAGGGTGAGGGTGTGCTCCCCCCCCAGGCATACCGGCAACTGACCGGCGGAAGTAACTGAAGATATCTTCTTCCGGAGAGCTTCCAGAACCTCCTCCGTATCGCCGGAGCATTCGGCCGCCGGGTAAGTATGAATTCCAGCGAGGTAGGGTGAGGTATCGAGCTCCGGGTCGAAGAGTTCGACCTGGCGGGAGGCGTTTATGATCGCCGCCGGGGCGGCGGACGTTCCGGTCAGGTAAGAGACGGTTTTTTCGAGGGGGACGGGCAGTATCACCACGCGGGCCTGATCGGGGGAGACGAAAGGTCGGGGCTCGGAATCGTCATCGAGGAACTGAAGCGCCGGCATCATAAAAAACCCCGGTCGCTCTTCTGACGCCTGAGATCCCTTCGCTGCTGCCGGGGGCTGCGCCGCTTTTTGCGGCCGTCATGACAATATTCATCACTCCGGAACTGCCACCTCCGGTTCGATTTTCCTTCCCTGCCCCGCTCCTCGAACCAATCCTCCGAAGAGACATAATCATCTTCCTTCATGATCTCACCTCGATCAGGAAACATGGTGATGTATTATCCGAATTATTCATGAAATCCATTGAATTTCATGAATAATGCGGAAGTTTTGATTCGGCGGAAAACTGCTTATGAGATCGAAACATGCTCAATCCGATTGTGCAGTCTACGGTTGCGAAACAATACGATAAGCCGAAATTGATTCGGCGGGCTTTCCTTGAGATTTGCCGCTGGTTTCTGATCTCCGAATCGGATACCTAATAGAAGCACCGAGGGAGGGCCCCGATGACCAGTACAGAAAAATATTCAAGACCTTCCGGATTATTCACGAATAATCCGGAATTAATATCCCCCTTATATACCCGCCCTCGGGAAAGTCAACAATAAATATCGCCGTTGCCCGGCCGGCCAGCGTGGATCCGGACAGATCCCTATCCCCGGATGAAAAATTATAATTGACCGGGTCAACGGTTAACCGTATATGTTTAGTAAAATTAACGGGGCGAAAAACTCCTCGCCGCTCCCGAAGGGGCAAACGATGACAGAAAAAAAGCCGCTGAAATACGAGGTCGAACAGATAGATATCAAATCGTTCGACGCCCGTCCGATCATCGACGGTTTCGCTAAAATGGCCTTCCAGGCCAGGAACCTGGCCCGGGCGGCGGCCATCTACAACCGGATGATTGCCGACTCGGGCTGCTCGATCATACTCTGTCTCGCCGGATCGCTCTTCAGCGCCGGGCTCAAAGGGGTCATCCGGGATCTGGTCGAGTGCAACATGATCGACGTGATTGTCTCCTCCGGGGCGATCATCGTTGATCAGGATTTCTTCGAGGCGCTCGGCTTCCGGCACTACCAGGGAACTCCGCGAATCGACGACGAGCTTCTCCGGGAACAGATGATCGACCGCATCTACGACACTTTCATCGATGAGGAAGAACTGCGGATCTGCGACCTGACGGTGGCTGCGATTGCCGACCGGCTCCCTCCCCGGCCCTACTCTTCCCGGGAATTCATCCGGGAGATGGGGAGGTACCTCGATGAGAAAAAGCAAGGCGAGGATTCCGTCATCCTGGAATGCTACCGCCGGAATGTTCCCATTTTCGTTCCCGCTTTCTCCGATTGCTCCGCCGGCTTCGGGTTGGTCTACCATCAGCACCAACGGGGCAGGAAACCCAAGGTCACCATCGACAGCGCGAAAGACTTTCTTGAGCTGACGCGGATAAAGAACGCCGCCGGGGAGACCGGGCTCCTGATGATCGGGGGCGGGGTTCCGAAAAATTTCGCCCAGGATATCGTCGTCGCCGCGGACATCCTGGGAGGAAAACCCTCCATGCATAAATACGCCATCCAGATCACCGTGGCGGATGAGCGGGACGGCGGCCTCTCCGGTTCGACGTTGAGCGAGGCCCATTCCTGGGGAAAAGTCGACGTCGCCGCGGAGCAGATGGTATTTTCCGAGGCGACCCTGGCGCTCCCCCTGCTGGCGAGTTGCGCTTATCACCGGGGAAAATGGAAAGGCCGGAAACCAAAGGCCTACGGACTTTTTCTGAAGGAGGAAGATCAATGATTCCGACTAATTTTTTCCTCACCAAGGGGGTCGGCGTGCATAAGGATAAACTGGCTTCCTTCGAGCTCGCCCTGAGAAAAGCCGGCATCGAGAAGTGCAACCTGGTCAACGTTTCCAGCATCATTCCCCCGGCCTGCAATAAGATCACCCGCCAAAGAGGAATCAAGCTGCTCCGGCCGGGCCAGATTCTTTTCGTCGTCATGGCCCGCAACTCCACCAACGAGCCGAACCGCCTGGTTTCCTCGGCAATCGGGTTGGCCAAACCCGCTTTCAAAGAGGGATACGGGTACATTTCCGAACACCACGCCTACGGGGAGACCGCCAAAAAATCCGGAGATTACGCCGAGGACCTGGCGGCGACCATGCTCGCTTCCACCCTGGGTATCAAGTTCGACCCGGAAACCGCCTGGGACGAACGGAAACAGATCTACCGCGCTTCAGGAAAGATATTCAAGACCACCAACATCTGCCAGTCGGCCGAGGGCGACAAGTCGGGCAACCTCTGGACGACGGCCGTGGCGGCGGCGGTGTTTATAATTTGAGGCGGGTCAAACCATGCTACTCGAGATGCACGTCCACAGCCGCCGGCACTCCGAATGCAGCTACGCCGAACCGGTCGAACTGGTCCGGCAGGCCCTGAAGAAACACCTTCAGGGGATCGTCCTCACCGAGCACCAGTACCTCTGGCCGGAAGAGGAACTCGCCGAACTCAAGGCGGAGGCGGAGGTTCCCGGGCACTTTTTGATAATGGCCGGTCAAGAAGTGGAGACCGATATCGGCCACGTCCTGGTCTACGGCGCGGGACGGACCATCTCCGGGCGGCGGGAAATAGAGCGGCTACGACGCGATTTTCCCGATGCGGCCCTGGTCTGGGCCCACCCCTTCCTCCATGGAAAAGTTCCGGACGAAGAAGCCCTCCTCAACCCTCTCATCGATGCGGTCGAAATCTTCAACCTCAACCATCTTCCCAAGGAGAACTTCCGGGGTTTAAAGCTCTGGCACAGGTTCCGTTTCCCGGCGACGGCGGGAAGCGACGCCCATTCCCGCAAGCAGGTTGGCCTTTTCCCCACCCAGTTCGATCACCCGATCCGGACCATGCCGGAACTGGTGGCCGAGCTGAAGGCCGGGCGCTGCCGACCTTTTCTGAAGGAAATCCCCTCGGCGGGAAGCCATCAGCTGGTGACCAAGATAACGGTGGGAACCAAGGGTGAGGACGAATTCCGGATCCGGGCGGTACTCAAGCAGTTCGAAAGGAAGAAGAACTGGAACCGCGCCGGAGAGACGGCAGAGATTGTCAAGGCGATCTACCGGCGGGGATTCGACAAGGGATTCTTCCGGGTCCCCAAAATAATCGACATCGACCAGGAGGACCGCATGATCATCGAAGAAGGACAGCGGGGTTCCCTCCTCTTCGACCTGATGCAGTACGTCAACCCCTCGGTGGGAATCCAGTATTTTCAACTCGCCGCCGGCTGGCTCGCCCGTCTCCACAACCTCAAGCTCCGGATAAGAGAGCCGGATCGCACGGCGAAAAAAGAGCGGCGGCGATTCCGTTCCTACCTGGAAAAGTTCCGGCAGAGCGGAAGCCCTCACCTCGGACGGGCGGAGAGGCTGCTCGAACTCATCGCGAAACGGGAGGAGCGTCTTTTCGCGGAAGCGGCCGAAAGTTTCATCCAGGTCCACGGCGACTACCATCCCAAGAACATCATCATCGGCCAGGACCGGAGCCACGACTTCAGCACCCTTTTCGTATCGGTGGTGGATTTCGACAGCTCCATCCTCTTCCGACCCGCCTTCGACGTCGGTTACTTCCTCTCCCAGTTCGAGTACCAGTTCCGCCATCATCCCCGGGTGCGGGAGCGCTACGGAGCGGAAACTTTCATCGATGCCTACCTCCGGGAGGCGAAAGATATTCCGGGGGGGTTCGAAAAGGAGGTGGCCTTTTTCCGCGCCCGCGCCAACCTCAACATCGCCGCCTATCTGAACAAGATGGGAAAGGGAGAAAGCGAGGAGATGAAACATCTCCTCGCTTTCTCCGAATCCCTTCTCCAGTAACGGGGACGTTTTACGTTATCTTTTGAATGAGGCGTGCCATGTCGTTCACCTCGTTACCGGAATATCTCCGGTGGTGCCGTAATAAACTCGGGTGAGATCTCTGACCGCCCAGAGACCGCTGCTTTCCCGGAAGATACCGATATCATCCATCAAGTCCCCATCGTAATCAGCGGGAACCGTATGATCAGCGCTGCCGCCGAAGTAAACTCTCGTCAATCCCCGAACGGCCCATAATCCGGACACCGGGCGAAAGACGGCCGGCTGCCAGCTTCCGCCGCCGCTGAAATCCCCGGGGACTACGGTGTCGCCGGAGCTTCCGAAATAGATACGGCTGATGTTCCTCAGGGCCCACAGACCCGTGCTCCCCCGGAAGACTGCGGCGTCCCCGGTCCCGTCCCCGTCGTAGTCGCCGGGAACCGGTATATCCGTTGAAGAGCCGAAGTAGATCCGGGTCAATCCCCGGATCGCCCAGAGACCGGTGCTCCCCCGGAAGATTGCAACATCGACGACGCCATCCCCGCCGTAGTCACGGGAAACGGGATAGTCGGAGGAAGCGCCGAAGTAGATCCGGGTCAACCCCCGTACCGCCCAGAGACCGGATGAGCTCCGGAAGACGGCGATCTCCGTGGTTCCGTCACCGTCGTAATCTCCGCATGCCGGCAGGTCTATCGAGGAACCGAAGTAGGCCCTGCTGATACCCCGGACCGCCCAGAGACCGGAAGACGGGCGGAAAACAGCGATGTCGTCGGTGCCGTCGCCGTCGTAATCCCCGGAGTCGAGCGGGGGGAGAACCGTGGCGGACGGCAAAGGTGAAGGAGTCGGAGTCGTTGGAAGCGGCGCGGTCGGTGTGAGCGAGGGCGGAGGAACGATGGTGGGGGTGGGAGTCGAAGTGTTCGTGGGATAGGGGGTTGGCGTTGAAGAGAAACGGGGCGAAGGGGTCGGCGTCGGCGTCGGGCCGGTGAAATAGTACTGCCAGCTAAATGAGCTGAGGAAGGCCGAAGTACCCGCTCCGCCGATTTCCGCCTGGTAAGGATTCCGGGTGGGGAAATCGGAAGAGGCGGTTTTACCGGTCAGATAGATCC
>Ga0272441_10001586_pt1 | contig 48289 bp, 34 predicted proteins | sample SSMProp6N_FD_193582 | JGI IMG/M metagenome (GOLD analysis project Ga0272441, IMG submission 193582) | Marine sediment archaeal communities from Little Sippewissett salt marsh, Falmouth, MA, United States - SSM-Prop-6N | ecosystem: Environmental > Aquatic > Marine > Wetlands > Sediment ... | reverse complement strand
GAGTGATAGCTGTAAGTAACACGTAATCTGTCCGGGTTTGTAGCACGTAATGTGTCCGGTTTAGGATAGTCGCCGTGAGGAGGTGGCTATGAGACGGACGGAGTTGCTGCAGGAGATTCGGAAGATGCGATTTGAAGAAGCGTATAGTATTTGGACGGAGGGTCGGTTAACACAAGAAGAAGCGGCCCGTATTTTGGGAGTGTGCGATCGTACATTTCGTCGTTATATCAATCGGTATGAAGAGGATGGGATGAATGGGTTATTGGACAAACGGTTGACACAGGTATCAACGCGTCGTGCGTCCGTTGATGAAGTCATGTCAGTGTGCACGGATTATAAAGAACGATACCGCGGGTGGACGGTGAAGCACTATTACTCATGGTATCGACGCGACGGCGGGCAGCGGAGTTATACATGGGTCAAGAACAGTCTTCAGTCAGGTGGATGCGTTCCCAAGGCGAAGGGTAAGGGAAGACATCGGAAGCGTCGGGAACCGGCGGCATATCCGGGAATGATTCTCCACCAGGATGGCAGCACTCATGAATGGGTGCATGGAAAGATGTGGGATCTCATCGTCACCATGGATGATGCGACGAACGAGCACTACAGTATGCGTTTTGTCGACGAGGAAGGCACCGCCAGCAGTTTTCTGGGGATAGGCGATGTCATTGTCCAGAAGGGCCTGTTCAGTTCACTGTATACCGATCGGGGGAGCCATTACTGGTATACGCCAAAGACGGGAGGAACGGTGAGCAAGGGACAGCTGACACAGTTTGGAAGGGCCATGAAACAGCTGGGTATCGAGATGATTCCCGCCTATTCTCCGCAGGCACGCGGCAGAAGCGAACGTGCCTTCAAGACCCATCAGGGACGCCTGCCCCGTGAGTTGGCTCTTCATGACATTACCACGATGGAAGAGGCGAACCGATATCTGACTGACGTTTATCAGCCGGCATTCAACGCAGAGTTTATGCGGCCTGCCGCCGAAGAACGGACAGCCTTTGTCCCCTGGGAAAAAACGTGTCTCGATGATATCCTCTGTGAACAGTATGGAAGAACCGTCACCGCTGATAACTGTGTCGCCTTTGAAGGAAAAACACTACAGATCCCGGCAGACCGGTACCGATGTCATTATGTGAAAGCACGGGTGCGTGTCCACCGATATACGAACGGATCATTGGCCGTCTTTCATGGCCCCCGAAAACTGGCCGTGTATGACGTACACGGAAACATGACAACAGAAAAACAAAGAAAGGCGGCGTAAAAAGTGCCCGCATCTCGTTGTCCTCACAGAAAAGCTGCTTCAGTCTACGACTTCCGCAGCTTTTCTCACACGAGTAAAGCGGACAATTCATTTGCTACAAAACCGGACATTTCTATTTGTTGACAACAATCAAATTTGACGATTGACGCACGCTGCCGCGAAAATCTCCGGGTGATGCGGTAGCCCGCGGGCTATGAAGGGATATAAACAGGCATGGGAGAATATCCGCTGTCCGGTTCACGGGACGGGGACGTCGGTCATTTTGCCAGCTCGTTTTTTACGGCCTGTGCGATTGTTTTCATCAGGTAGGGTTTTTTGACGTAGACACCGGCCCCTATTTGCTGGGCCTTTTTGACCCGTTCCGATTCGGAGAAACCGCTCACGATAACGGCCTTTTGCTCCGGGTTTACGGAGAGGATCCGTTTAAAGGTTTCATACCCGTCGATGCCGGGATCCATGATCATATCCAGGACAAGCAGGTCCACGCCGTGATTCTGTACGTACTCGACGGCTTCTTCACCGCTTGCCAGTGTCGTCACGGAATAGCCCAGTGCCGAGAGTATTGATGCCGCGATTTCACGTTGTTCTTCCACGTCGTCGACGACGACGATTGATTCACCCCGCCCTCGGATACTCTCTCCGCTACCGTTTCCGTCGCTGTCCCGAACGGCATCCTGCCTCGTAACGGGGAAGTACAGGGAGAATGTGGTTCCTTCTCCTTCCGTGCTGGTAACATCGATATGGCCGTTATGGTCTCTCGTTGTGCCCCATACCACTGCCAGCCCCAGTCCGGTTCCGCTTTTGCCCATGATCTTCTTTGTGTAAAAGGGTTCGAATATCCTCTCGATGTCCTCCTGCGCAATGCCCGTTCCCGTGTCACTCACCATCAGGGTGGCGTATTCCCCCTCCGCGATGGTGTCGAATCCCTGAATGGTTGCGTCGAGGTACCTGTTTTGGGTTGAGATGGTGATCGCGCCGCCCTGTTCCATGGCCTCGATGGCGTTGAAGGCGAGATTCATGATCACTTTTGAGAGATGAACGGGTGATCCGACGATATTGAGCAACGCCGGGTCCAGGTCCATGTGGAGGGTGATATCCTTCCGCGATGCCGCCACGTTTTGCCACTCCGGCGACTGGACAAAATCACAAATAATGTCATTGAGGTTAATGACGTCGGCCGCAGCAACTCCGCGCCGGGCGAGGGTCAAAAGATCCTGTACAATGGCGGCCGCCTTTTCCCCTGATTTCCGGATGGCCTGAACGGGTTTGTGCAGATGACTGTCCTCCGGCAGTTGCATGCTGATGAGCTCGGGATAGCTCACGAGCCCGACAAGGATATTGTTTAAGTCATGGGCAACCCCCCCGGCCAGTGTGCCCAGGGCCTCCATTTTTTCCGCCCTTTGGAGACGCGTCTGAAGGGTCTTCTTTTCCCGCTCCGATTTTTTCAGGTCGGTGACATCGTTACCGATGCAGAGAATTTCAGCCAGTTCATCGCCCCCGTTGTAAATGGCTTTATTTGTCCACGCGATGGAAACCCTTGTTCCGTCTCGTAACATATTTTCACTTTCATACGATGCGTACTGGTCCGGATAGAGAGCGATGTTCTTCATCATCATGCCGAGGGTGCGGCCGCAACTGTCCCGGGCGGGCAGGATCGTTTCCACGACGTTCCTGCCGATAATCTCCTCCTCGGGGTATCCGAAAAATCGCTGCGCGAATTCGTTGAAAAAGGTTATCGTTCCCTCGGGAGTCATGCGCAGGATAATACTGTTGGCGTTTTCAACCAATTCGCGGTATTTCTCCTCGCTGTCCTGCAGTCTCTCGTAGGATAGGGCGTTCATGATGCTGATCGCCGTATGTGATGCAATGCCCATGAGCAGGCTGGTATCGCTTCTGGTCAGGGTGCGTTTCGAGATAACGGTGTCCACGGCGATGATGCCGAGCGATTTCTTTTCATAAATGATAGGAACACAGATCAGTGATTGCACGCCCATGAGTGACGCGATATGAGCACTGCGTTCCGAATGCTTATCTTCAACCTCGGAGAAATCACTGATGAGCATGGGTTCCTGTTTCCGAAAGGCAGTAACGAATATGCCCTGCGATCCGGGGTGGTCAAGATGAAACACCGTAGAGCGCAGGAGGATTTCCTGCTCGGCGGTGTATCCGTATCCCGCGGCGTAGACGAGTTGTTTTTCCTCCGGATCGGCGAGCATGATCATGCCGCGGTCGAAATCGAACCGTTTCTCCATGACACCGACCACCGCCTTCAGGAAACGTTCTTTGTCCAGAATGCTCGATGTCGCCTGCCCGATTTCCCTGACAAGGAGAATGTCGTTATAGCGGCAGTTGATTTCGTCGATAAGGTCCTGGGCGGCGTTGCCCTGCATGCGGATTGTTGCCGTGAGTTCTTTCTTCTCGATACTGATTGCATAATACCCCACGCAGACCGTCGAGGCCGTACAGGCGAAAATCAGGGTACACCACTGTGACGGAGACAGAAGAAAGAATGTACCACCGATGATGAGAACACCTGCCAGCATCACGTAATTCCTGATGCGTTTCCAGGTTACTGCCGGTGTCTTCTCCCAGGTGATGATGTAGCGGCAGCAGTCGTCCCCGCGGTGAATACACTCCGTATGTTGAACGTCGGCAAACTTGTCGGAAAAGAGCTTCGTCATGGATTCGAGGATGCCCCACCTGTTGTCGCACTGATATAGTTTTTCTCTCACACCGGGTGCCGGCGTGGCGATGATTTCAACCTTGCGGGAGTGCCTCTTTTTCGTGGTGATGGCCGTTCCCCTGCTCAGGAGGGAATATATTTTGTCCATAAGCAGATAGACACCGGTGATACTGAAGAGGCTCAGTGCATATTGCCGTACCGGCCCGATTGCATCTGATTCGATGGTGTAGCGGCCCGCCTCGCGAGCGATGTGCGGATTGTCCGTAACGGCGTTGACGCCGTCGAAGAACCGGTCTGCTTCCCCCTGTGAAAACCAGTGACCCGGGTCTTCGATCTCGGCACGGCCGATCTGTGTCTCTATCAAAAGGGAGTCGATATCAACGTGTGGGTACGTCTTCTCCAGATATTCGGTAAAGGTGCGGAATATCCGGCTGTTGTAGAGCGGTGATCCATGCATCGTTCCACCGGCCGTTGATAACTGCTGTTGAGGCGGTGTTGTTTCCGACCGTCATGAAACCACTGCATAAGAGACGGCCTATCCTGAATAAAGATTAAACGCTGTCATATATATAAGAAAGGAAGCGATATGTCTAGCTTTTTATCATTCTCCATGGACGGGGGCGTGATGAGAATGGTTCCACGAAGGGACGCGTCAGATGCTTCCAAATGTTAACAGGCCAATTCCTGTTTGATGGCGGTACCGATTTTTTCGATGAGGTAGGGTTTTTTGATGTAGGTGCCCGCACCGAGACGCTGCGCCTGACGGACGCGTTCCGTTTCGGAGAATCCGCTCACAATGATGGCCTTCTGGAAGGGGTTGAGTTTTTTGATACGGCGGTATGTTTCGAGACCGTCGAGGCCGGGTTCCATGATCATATCGAGCAGAACCAGGTCCACCGATGTATTTTCGAGAATTTTCAGGGCTTCCGCGCCGCTCGACGCGAGGATTATGGTGTATCCCAGTGTCCTGAGAATACTTGCCGCAATCTCGCGCTGTTCCTCGACGTCATCGACAACGAGTATGGTCTCGCCTCTGCCGCGGTATGTTTCCACTGCCATCGCGTGAGGGCGTTCGGCACTCTTTTCCTTCGTTGCCGGGAAGTAGAGTGTGAAGGTCGTTCCCCTGCCTTCCTCGCTCGTCACGTCGATGTATCCTCGATGGTCCTTGGTCGTACCCCACACAACGGCCAGTCCGAGGCCGGTTCCGCTCCGCCCCATTTTCTTATTGGAGTAAAAGGGTTCGAATATCCGGTCGAGGTGGTGATCGGGAATACCGATTCCTTCGTCCTTGATGCGGAGAATTGAATACACGCCCTTTTCGACGGTATCGTATCCGCTGATGGGGCGGCTGATGTGCTGGTTCTCCGTGGAGATGAAAATCATGCCGCCGTCATTCATCGCCTCAACGGCGTTGGAGATGAGGTTCGCCACGGTCTTCGAAAGATGCACGGGCGATCCGGTGATGTTCAGCAGTTCGGGGGCGAGGTCTGTGGTGAATTGAATGCCGGGATGGTTGATTTTGATCCGTTCAAATTCGGGTGAACCGAAATATTCGGTGATTGTATTATTGAGATTGACGACTTCCGTCGGGGCGACACCGCGACGGGCCAGCGTCAGAAGGTCCTGTACGATAGCCGATGCCTTTTCACCTGATTTTTTGATTGTTTCAACGGGTTTTCTGAGGGGGCTGCTCTTGCTCAACTGCATCATGATCAATTCGGGATAACTCACGAGTCCCACAAGGATGTTGTTGAGGTCGTGGGCGACACCGCCGGCCAGTGTTCCCAGGGCCTCCATCTTTTGCGCCCGCTGCAGTTGCAGTTCGAGCTCTCTCCGTTCATTTTCCGCTTTCTTCACGTCCGTGAGGTCTCGGTTGTAGATGACATAGCCGAGAAAGCGTTTCTCATCGTCGTAAAGGGCCTTTGCCCGTCTCCAGACGGGAACGAGAGTTCCATTATTTTTAACCAGCTCTGTTTCACCCTCGGCATAACCGGATTCTTTAAGCACCTTGATAATGCGGTCATTCGATTCTTTCGCCGATGACGAGAGAAATTGGTCTGCTTTATGGCCGACAATGTCGTCTCGGCTGCAGCCGAGCAGGTCCTGCTGGGCCGGGTTGCAGTCAAGGATACGGCCGTCTCGACCCAGCAGTTCCACTCCGTCGGGGGCCGTCTCAAAGAGAATCCGGTAGTTCTTGGTTCTTTCGAGACTGGCGTTGACATTTTTTATCATGTTGTAAAGCTCGAAGCTTTCAATGGCATTGGAACTGTACAAGAGGATGATCGAGAGCAGTGACAGGGAGATGTCCGGTACCAGGGGCGCGCCGGTGTCCCGGAGACCGACGAACATGCCGCGGATACGCGAACTGGTGGCCATTGTGTGGAGGACGATTTTTTTGTCGAATTGTTGCGTCGTTACGGTCACGGGCGATTTCGTTCCCAGCGCCCAGGCGAACGTGCCGGAATCGATCAGGTGTTCCACCTCTTTTTTTATGAATGCGCCGAAGTTTTTCGGCTGGGCCTTGCGGAGAACAAATTCGTTTGTTTCTTCATCGACAAGATAAAAGGCCGTTGCCTGGAAGGGAATCAGGTTGCAGATGCGTTTTCTCGTTTCGGCGAGAATGACTGACGGATCGAGAAGTTTGTTGATGCTCGATTGAAAATCGCCCAGCGATGCCGCCGCGTCGAGGGCGTCGAGGGTAAAACGATTTGCCTCTTCAAGCTGCCTGAGGCGTTCCTTCAGAGATGCTGTATCGTTTTTTTCCATAGTTTTTCCATCTTATCCATGATGGGAGAAAAAGAGATTGTACGTTTCATCTATCTGTTGATCGACCTGCTTGATGATGAGTGAAAGATGGTTTTGTGAAAGACCGATCTCACCCCATGCTTCCCGTTCCAGGGGCGGAATGTAGCGTTCTCCGCTAGTGCCGATTTCCATTGCGTTTGCAATGATGTCCGCCACGTGAATAATGGATGCCTCGATAACGTTTGCCGCCTGCATCGGTGTGTGGTGGTGGATTGTCACCGTCTCCAGAGAAGCGGGAAGGTTCCACTTCTGAAGGAGGTATCCGCCGATGCGGGCGTGAGAATGACCCAATGTCTCATCTTCCGTGGTGTAAAGCAAGCTGTTGTGCTGTTTTGCCTTGATAAAGGTGAAAACGGCATAGAGCTGCGAATGATTGAAGAGAACGAGACGACCGATATCGTGCAGAAGCCCCGCGACAAAGAGGCGTTCCGTATTGCGTATGTTTTTATAACCGGCGATGACGCGGGCGGCGATGGCACAGGCGAGGCTGTGTTTCCAGAATGATTTCATATCGACCAGTGATGACGGGATATGCTTGAACATGCCGATAACGTTGACGGCATAGCAGAGACTGCTTACCTGCTGTGTGCCCAGAAGGGCGATCGCCCGCGAGAGCGTGTCTATTTTTGACGGGAACCCGTAGAATGCGCTGTTTGCTATCCTGAGGACACAGGACACGAGGTTGGTGTCTTTACTGATGACATCCGCGATGTCCGCCGCCGAGCTGTTTGGTCTGGCAATGGTCTCATTGATTTTTGCCAGGACATCCGGCAGGGTGGACAGCTTCATGTCGTCTTGTATGAGCTGTTCGAAGTTAATCTTCGGTTTCAAGGTATTGAAGACGCGGAACGTGAAGGATTGGGGAAGCGCGTGGGTATCGATTAAATCTTTCGCCGTCGCCTCCCCGTCATTGAGGGATGCCTTTCGCTCAATGATGAGACGAAGCAACTCCGCCATAACGGGATTAGTGAGATCCGTGTGGCGAAAGCGACTTTCCACGAGAGGTCTTATCGTTTCAATGTTTGCCGGTTTGACCCTGCCGGTTTCCTCCCGGGATGGTCCTTTCCCTTTGACGTGGGCTTCCACCACCCCCCACATTTTAAGGATTCTGATGTCATCCGGACTGAGGACCGTGCCTTCGGCCAGGAGAAAGCGGTTGTCGTTGTTGATAATATCCCTGGTCAGCACCATCCCCGGCTGCAATTCGGTTATGCTGGTGGCGTTCATTTCCATTTCCTATCCTTAATATATCCTGCTCGTTATCGTCGATAAACTGCACATTCACCACTTAAAGACCGGTACAACACACCTCGTTTTGTCACGCCGGAAAAACCCGGCTCGCTTATTTGCTTTGCTTAACATATATCGGTGATAATTACACAAACTTAAGATTTTTTTATGAAAAATATTCGTGTGTTAAAAAAAGTATCATGGCCGTGACGGGCGGAAAGTGTACATTGCATCCATTTCCGCTTTATGCGTACGCAGGGTGACACATTCCATGCCGGATGGGGTTTTGGGGGGAGAGGGCTACGGGCAAGCTCGTAACATCCAGATATTGCTTCATTAAAAGCAATCGTGGCGACCATCGTTCCGTACGGCTGGTATCGGCCATACCGTGCAGACGTGCCGTTTGGGAGAATCTTTTCGCAGTTACGGTTTTCCGTGGGCGTTGCAGTGCCGCTGGGCCTGATACATGAATGTCCGGAGAGCCGCTTCCCTTCCCGGTTGGTACGATCCATCGTAGGAGACATCAATATAGGGAACGCTTGCCGCGGCCATCAGCGGCTTCGTGATGGATGCGGTGAGATTACTGGGCATGCAGGTAAAGGGGAAGACGTTGACGATCCCGTTATACCCGTGATGGGCGAATATGAGGGATGACGCGATGCTGAGACACGCCTCGGTCCCCACGACGAAGGAAAAGACATCGTTTTTTTTCAGCGCCTGTTCCAGGTGACCGATGGTATGATCTTCCATAATGTCGATGTGCCTCCGCACCAGACGGTAAACTTTCCACTGCACCATGTACTGATACGAAAGAATACAACGGTACCTCAGGTATCGAAGGAACTCTCGTCCGCACTTTTTCACGCGGCCGTTTCTGCCGTGCAAGCGGAGCGCCTTTTTTGCCTTCCTCACCTGTTCATAAGTGGTGAAGTTGATCCATTCACTGATGGAGGCGTTTACGACTTCCGCGCCGTATTGTTCGAGTATCTTGATGGTATCCTGGTTGGATTTGGTGTGCGTCCGGACATAGATTTCTCCAACCACCCCGATAAGCGGTTTCCGTGGGATCGAAGGATCAATAATGCTTATCGCCGCTCTCACGATTTCGTCCAGTTCACGGAGTATGGGATGAAAGCCGTCCCTGAGGGCATGGCGTTCCAGGGATGCGGCCAGCCGGTCGCGTGCCTGGATGAAGAAAGCGTCGGTCCGTCCTGCCGTTTTCTCGTAGGGGCGAATCCTCCACGCGAGTCGTTCCAGGACGTCTCCCACCACCACGGTGAAGAAGGCCGTTTTCCGGAACCGTCTCATCCTTTCGGGAGCGATTACCCCCTGCAGATTATAGGCGTCGTCCGAACTCAGGGCGGTGATCTTCAGCTTGTGCAGGCCGGGAAGGGAATCCAGTATGATCCGGTGATATTTGTTATACATGCCGAAGCGGCAGGGTCCGCTCGTCTCCGGCATGAAGTAGACGTAGTTTTCGGGGTCAAACGTATCACCCTGCGTTTTCTTTTCCTGCTCCATGAAATACAGGATATCACCCAGGGTGACCACACAGGGGAAGCACTCCTTGCCGGAGGTGTATCTCTTCCCCAGATCCAGTCCCGTGTAGGTTTCCATGATCTCCGCATTGATGCCGAACGCGCGAAAGGCGCCCGCCATGAGGTAGCTGCCCAGGGGGGTCATCTCGGGAATGAGAAATCGTTTCCCCCGGACGTCGAAGCGTCCGACCCGCTCCGACAGATCGCGAAAAGTGTCTAATTGGACGATGTTGTCCATCGCTTAACTTCCTGCCGCGGACGTTTCATGTTTTTCCTGATCCCGGGACGCCATTTTACGGACGGAGAGAATAACGTTTTTGAAGGCTTCGAGACGCGTCATTATGCCGGCGACGGCCGTATGCTCATCGAGTTCCAATATGAGGTAGGGTTTGTCGCCCATGATATAGCTATAGAAATGTTCGTTAAAAGAGTCCGGCCCGCAGCTGAAATTGGTGAGATGAAGGCCGAAGAAATTCGCCGTCATCTTGATGTGTTTCGCGGCCTGGAGCACTTTATGACCGTATGCCCAGTACATGTTCGGAAAATCGGACACGTCCACGTTTCTCACATCGATGAAATCCACGGGCACGGCCGTGACGCCGATTTTGGACAGGTTCTGTCCGAGCCGGAGATTCAATCGCTCGTCAAAGAGGTTGTAAGGACGGCCGGTCACCACCAGCAACGGTTCCTCATTGTCCAGTAACGTAATGCATCTTTCCCCCCGTTCGTAAAGCTCGTTTTCGAAATCAAGCTGCCGGGCGACGGCCCTGTCGAGCGCATCCCTGATCCGGTGCCGGCTCACGCCGAGCATTCTCCCCATGTGGTCGTGCAATTCGAGAGATATCTGTTCGGGGAGGGCGTTGAGATGAACAGTGGGATGCAGCACGTCGGTGTCCTCCAAGTTTACGGCCGCTCGTAGCATGTAGTAATTGCCCTGGACCAGGGGACAGTAAAAGTGTTTATGTGCGCCGTTCTCGTTGGGAAGATCGATGATGCTGGGCAGGAAGAGGTATCGTGTCTTTCCACGCAGTTCCCGTAAATGCCCATGTGAGACCTTGACGGGGAAGCAGGTTTCCGTCGTCATGGATTCGATTCCCAGTTGAGAAATACGGTCGTTTGTTTTCGGCGTAAGTACCGCCCGGTATCCCAGTTCATCGAAGAAGACCGCCCAGAAGAGTCCGAGGTGGTGGTTGTACAGTGCCCGCTGCATTCCCACCGTCGGTCTGCCGTCGACCTCGAGAAGGGGCTGTGCACCCTCACCCTCTTGGCTGTTACTTGTGATGTCACCCAGGTCGACGTACAGCCCCGCCAGGTGCCTTTCCCAAACGGCATCTCTCAGGGCGAAGAGATTTTCTTTCTTCTCAGCGGCATGCGCCCGCATCTCATAGCGTCCGCATTCACCACCCCAGACGGACTTTCGCCCGCTGAAATTATAAATCTTCAATTTGCACTCATTGTGACAGGCGGGGTCGGCGTGGCAGACGGTTTCCGTGAACTCCAGCGTATCGGTGATCGCCTCAGTAAAATTTCTCGCTGATGATGCGGCATTGTCCCGTGCCATTTTCTCCTGGACGCTGACGGCCGCGCCGAATCCGCCCAGTACTTCCCGGTGCCGGGGGATGATAAGGCCCGTCCCGAGGACCGCCTCGAAGGCGGCCACAATGGCCTTGTTGAGAGAGGGGCCTCCCAGGAACATGATCCGCCGGCCGATTTTTCTGTTTCCAACCACCCGGTGCAGGTAGTTATAGACAATGGCGTAGCAGAGCCCGGCAATCAAGTCGTTCGTTCGGGCGCCTTTCTGCGCGTAGGAAACAATATCGGATTCCATGAAAACGGTGCACCGTTCCGTCAGTGTGACAGGTCTGTCGGAAGACAGGGCGATGTTCTGGAACTCGTCGACGATATTGACGCCGTTCTTGCTGGCAAGCTCGTGGAGAAAACTGCCCGTTCCCGCCGCACAGACTTTGTTCATGTCGAAGTCGAGGGGATACGTGTTGGAGAGAGCGATATATTTGCTGTCCTGGCCGCCGATTTCAAAAATGGTGTCAACGGCGGGGTCGATTTCCGTGGCCCCGCGCGCGTGGGCGGTGATTTCATCGATAATCACGTCCGCGTTGAGAAAGTCGCCCACCACCATCCTGCCCGATCCGGTCGTCGCCACGCCCCTCACGTCGACGGCATCACCGTTTCTTTCTTTGAGCACCTTGAGCAGGGTCTGCGTCACTTCGACGGGTTTTCCCATGGTCTGCCGGTATTCCTTGTCGATGATGTTCCGCTGTGCGTCGATGAGAGCGTATTTGGTGGTGGTCGATCCGATATCGATACCCAGGAAAGCCGGTATCCGCGTCGCAGTCCCGGTGCGCACCGTCACCGCATTGCTCTCGGGGAAATGGGTTTTGACGAGCCTCAGCGCGGGTGCGCTCACGTACGAGAACGACAGGTGCTCTGAGCGTGTTATCAGTTCATCTTCGGTGGGTTTCGTGGCGACGGCGTGGTCCCTGGCCTGGAGCGCCACGCCAAGGGCGCCGACGGACGTGGAATAGTCGGGAACAATCACGTCGGGGAAGTGGCGCCGGAACGCCCGGACCTGCAGTTCATTCATGCTGAGACCGCCGATGAAAAGGACCGGATCACGGCACCGGCGGTGAGATACAAGGGTGCTGACGTAATTCGAGGCGTTTCCCACGTGGAGGCCGGCGATAATATCGGCGAGTTTTTCACCCTTATTCTGGAGATGAATCATATCGGACTTGGTGAAAACGGTGCATCGGCAGGCCACCCTTGCGGGTTGCGTGCTCGTCATGCCGAGAGCGATGAAGTCCTCCAGTATGGTGGTGATGCGGGTATCCGATGTGTCAATATTCGTCTCGTAAAGGGATGATGCCAACCGCTCCGCCTGTTGATCGATGAAGGAGCCCGTTCCCGAGGCGCAGGGCGTGTTCGTCGTAAAATCGTCGAGTTCCCACCGCCCGTCGCGGTGACTCAGGAGGTACAGGGCGGTATCCTGACCACCCATAGCGATAATGGTGCGGACGTCGGGGAGAAGATGGACGGAACCGAGGACCTGAGCGATCGATTCGAATTCATAGAAGCCGCCGAGTCTTTTGCTGAGGACTCTTCCGTGATTTCCCGTGAAGGCCACCGCCGTGATGCGTGAGAAGCCGAAGCTACTGTAAATGTTTTGCAGAAGTGTACAGACCGATTCTGAAACTTTCCCGAAGTGTCGTGTATAGGGATGCTCGAAGACAATCTCTGCTTGTTCGTTGATGAGCACTGCATTGACGCTGACCGACCCGGCATCAATGCCGACGTAGTACCGTTCCATATCACAATTCCTTGAAGAGGCTCCCTTTCAGTTCATACGCGCCCTTCCCTTGTTACATCATTGTCATCATTTGATTGTTGTGATTTCACGCGTCAAACAGGTTCTCTCTCGTGAGCGGTTTTTCCGTTCATGTCCCGTGTTCTCTGCCTGTGTTCATTCGTCCGGGGACAATAACTCGTGGTAGAATAATTTTTGGCACGATGGACAGACTCCGTGCGACAGTTCCGCATCGTAACATTTCGTCAGATAGCATTCCACCGCATACCAATTCCCGTCACGATCCCTGATACTTTTACAGTGCGAGCACATCGACAGATAATCGTGTATGTCGTTTGCCGGTGGCCGGGCGATTTTTTCTTTCTCGTCATGCGGTGTGCTTTGTGTGTTTAAACGGCGATTGCACTCGTCCACGAGAGTGGTGATGACGGAGTTGTGTATGCGGCACATAATGCCCGAGACGATCAGGACCAGTAGAGACGTTACAATGATCGTCATGACATGGGATTGCCAGACGGGCAGTTCCCACCATACAGAATCCCGCAGAAATTCGTAGGCGGTCATGAATATCAGCACAACCGTACCGACGATAAGAAGCGCTTTGCGGGTTTTCAACGTAAACCGGCTTTTCATCGCGCATGCCTGCCTTTCATGAGCAGAAAAACTGAACGACCTCGTTACATTTTCACCAGCTGCTCGGTCGACTGCACGGAGTATTTTCCCCGGCGCTTCTTTTCTTCGTTTCTATAGTGGTACAGAAAGTAACCTTGTCCATCCGGCACGCGGGTGTTCTCGTTCCTTTTGTAACAAGACCATGAGACGTGCAATCGGAGAAAAGCTGGGTCCCGGGGGATATGTCCACCTGCAGTCCAATTGACCCTCCTTGGAAAAACCGTATTGATTTAGATCTGATACTGCGAAATGCTTTATGACAGGTACTGTTACAATGCTGAATCACTTTTACATTTATCACTGCACGTATATTTCGTCAAGCGGTAGTCAACATTCCGTCTTTCCGCCGGAAGGACCTGTACGCCATCAGCCTCAACCGGAAGGCGATGCTTTCGCAAGGTTACAAACCGGATGGCGGACGCATCTTGATTGAAATGATATGCGCGTTATTTTTCGTAAAAATTATGCGTTGTGAGCATTATCGCTTTGACACATATATTTATTTTCATTATATTTCTTATCGAATATAATTGATTTATCATTCTATATCAATTGGCGGATGGCATGCCTATCATTGTTTCTCAACAGGTGAAAAGGTTTGAAACCGATTGCGGAAGGGCTGAGACAGGAAAAACGGTGCGGCGATGTTCATAGAGAATCCCCGGGTTCGTGTGAGCAGACACTTGCTCCATACTAAACTGTTTTATGCCGTATATTTACGATCGAATGCGTGAGTTCGTCCCGCAGGCAAGGTATGAGGGTTCTGGTTACAGGTGGTGCAGGTTATATCGGTGCGGTGCTCGTCGGACGCTTACTGCGTGATGGTCATCAAGTGCACGTCTTGGACCGGCTCATGTGGGGAGGTGAATCGCTTCTGGGTTATTCATCCGGAACTGAACGCCGTTCCCTGTTATGTGCCGGCGATATCAGGGATAAAGATGACATAGAAGAGGCACTTGCCTTTCGCCCCCAATCCGTCGTTCATCTTGCCGCCCTTGTCGGCGATACATTATGTACGGCGAGGCCGGCGGAGGCTGTCGATGTGAACCAGGCATGTATCCCCATGCTTTTGGAAATGTGTGCCGAAGCGGGTGTCGAGCATTTTATCTTTGCTTCAACTTGTAGCAACTATGGGAAAGCCGCCGGACTGGTTGACGAAGAGGGGGTACTCGAACCCCTTTCTCTGTATTCCCGGACGAAGGTGGCGGCGGAAGAAATGGTGCTGGCTGCAAACGGCGGCGCATTTATTACAACAGTCCTGCGGTTTGGGACAGCGTACGGTCTTTCACCGCGCATGCGCTTCGATGTCTTGCTGAATGAACTGGTATATCAGGCGTGGCTGAAGGATCGTCTCGACATTTACGCCCCGCATGCATGGCGACCGCTCGTACATGTTTCTGACCTTGCATCGGCCATCACGCTGGTTATGGATAGGAAAGAAAGCGTTGGGGGGCAGGTTTTTAATGTCAGCGGTCACAATATCACAAAAAGCGAATTGGCATGCGAGATAAAAGATGTTCTTCCCCGGGTGAAGTTTTTCAGAGTCACCGTTGTCATGGATGCCAGAGATTATCGTGTAAGTACACAAAAAATTCGCGAACTGGGGTTCACTCCTCACCATAAACCGTCCGACGGTGTTCGGGAAATTGTTGATGCACTGTCTGGCGGGGTCTTCCATGAGAAAAAGGCATGGATAAACGCATGATCCCTCAGATCGAACCTTTCTTCGGAGAGGAAGAGCGTGAGGCTGTCGTTCGTTACATGAAAACGGGTGCCTGGCTCACCGAATTTGAGAAGACACGAGAGCTTGAACAGCGGATTGCCGCGTTCGTCGGCGTACGGCACTGCTTTATGACACCGAATTGCACACTTGCGTTGTATGCCGCTTTTACAGTGCTTGGCGTCGGTTCCGGGGATAACGTCATCGTCCCTGCATACACCATGGTGGCAACGGCAAATGCCGTGGCCATGACCGGTGCCGAACCTGTTCTCGTGGATGTGGGTGAAGATATATGCCTTGATGTGCAGCGAGCGGAGACGGCCATAAATTCCCGAACAAAGGCTGTCGCGGTCGTGCATCTCAACGGTCGATCACCTGATATGGAAGCGGTGACGACGCTGGCCGAGAGCCGTGGTTTATATATTGTCGAAGATGCGGCACAGGCGCTCGGATCACAGCGGCGTGGGCGATATCTGGGGGCTCTTGGAAACGTCGGCTGTTACTCATTCAGTCCTCACAAGATCATATCCACCGGTCAGGGCGGGTGTGTTGTCACAAACGATAACGGTATTGCTGAAAAAATTCAGCGATTCCGGGACTTTGGAAGATTGAAAGGGGGCCGTCACGACCACGATTTCTTCGGAATCAATCTCAAGTTTACCGATCTTCAGGCAGTCATCGGTTTGGAACAATTAAAGAAAATCGGCATACGAATAGACAGGAAGCGCCACATTTACCACCTCTACCGGGAACTGCTTGCCGGGACACCAGTCCAATTCCCGCCGACGGATCTCCAGGACGTCGTGCCCTGGTATGTGGATATTACCGTGGACGAACGTGATAATCTGGCCGATTTCCTGACAGAACGGGGAGTGGAAACGCAGAAAACCTATCCTGTCATTTCACGGACAGGCGCCTATCGTGAAGCGTATTCGTCTCGACATTATCCCGTAGCAGAGTTGATCGCTGATAAGGGATTGTGGTTGCCCTCGTCCGTGACACTGACCGACACGGAAATATACAAGATATGTAGCGACATTCGGGAGTATTACACATGAAAGTTGCGATGATTGGATTGGGCAAGCTGGGCTTGCCGGTGGCGTGCGCAATGGTTCGAAAAGGGCACGGGGTTTTCGGCTACGATATCGACAAAAGTAAGTCGGAAAGATACAGAAAGGGAGTCTGTGATCTTTACGAGCCCGACATAGAAACGCTCCTGACGGATGCTCTTGAAAACGGCTTTTCCATAGTGGAATCGTTGGAAGAAGCCGTAAATCCGGCTGATATAATCTTCATTGCAGTACCGACGCCCTCGCAGACGACCGGTGCATTTGATGTTGCCGCTGTCATCGAAGTGATAACAACAATTGCCGGTATCATGAAGAATTGCGATAATTACAAGGTCGTGGCTATTATCAGCACGGTGCTTCCCATGACGACGCGGCGGGACTTTCTGCCTGCTCTAAAGAATGTTTTGGGTCTTCCCGGTGACAGATACGGCCTGTGTTATAACGCGCAGTTTATCGCCATGGGGTCTGTCGTCGAGAATATGTTGTATCCTGAGTTTGTCCTCGTCGGCGAGTACGACACGCGCAGCGGTGATTTGCTGGAGCGATTTTACTCGCAGTTGACGCACGCACCGATACTGCGGATGACTCTGGAAAATGCAGAAATCGTCAAGGTGATTTATAATACCTTCATCGGCATGAAGATCATTTACGGCAATACGATAATGGAACTCTGTGATGCCGTCTCCCATGCCGATTGTGATGTTGTCCACGATGCCGTCACTTATGCGACCGATCGCCTTATTTCATCGCGTTACATGCGCGGCGGCATGGGGGACGGCGGTGGATGTCATCCGCGCGACAACCGTGCTTTGAGCTGGTTGGCACGAGAGATTTCCTTAAGTGCTGATCCTTTCAAGTTCGTCATGGATGCCAGGGACGGGCAGACGCGGTATCTGGCGCAAGTGATCGGAGCGGAACACAAGAAGAGGAATCTGCCCGTCGCGGTACTCGGACTGACCTTCAAGCCAAATACCGACGTGGTGGATGAGAGCCCGTCACTTCTGCTGATTGACTTCTTGAAGAGAGATTTTGGAATCAGACCGCGTTCCTTCGATCCGATTATCAAAAACGACCCGTTACCGCGGGAACCACACCTCTATGTGATCGCCACCGCTCACGAAGAGTTGAAGGGTTTTCCGTATGAGCCGGGAAGTGCCATTATCGATGTATGGCGCATGCTCGATGTGATCCCTGAAGGTTGCTCCGTCCGTCAGATGGGGGTTGCTCAGCAGGTGATGATGGAGTCGCCAACAGCAGATTGAATGTTTCAAATGAGACACTTGTTCGGGAGAAACATATGGTCAAAATCCCGACTGATTGGTCGTTTACCATTGTGACTGTTCCTTTTCCCTTCACAGGGAGAAACGGAACCAGGCAAAGAAACGCCATCAAAAGCTGGATGTTGCTCATGCCGAGACCGGAAATTATTGTGATGGGCGTTGAAGCCGGTGTTCGCGAGATTGCAGGGGAATATGGATTGCGCCATATCGGCAACATAGGAAGAAACCAGTGTGGGGATCTGGATTGCGCGGATATATTGCAGAAAGCTCAGGATGCGGCAACATATAACGACATTGTCTATATGGATTGTGATGTTATTCTCATGCCGAATTTCCCGGCGGCGCTTCATTATGCCGCCGTACATTATCCACAGTACACACTGATAAGCGGGCGGTGGGAGATGTCCACGCCGCGAGTGGAATTATCTTTTTCGCCGGGGTGGGAAAAACACGTCACGGCCAAAATATTTCGCCATATTGAATACGGAACCGACTTTCATGCGTTCCCGAAGGGTTTGTACGACAAGTTGCCTGATTTTTCAATTGGTGCCGGTGCGTGGGATGGCTGGATGATCTGGTATGCCGCTCAACGGGGGGCGGCAGTGGTGCGGATGGATGATTGCAAGGCCGCGATTCATATGTGGCACTGGCCGCGCATTCTTGTTCGCCGGGGTAAACGGCGGAATGAACGTCTTGCAGGCACTCATAAACTGTGGGTGCCGGATGCAACGATCAAACTGACGCCTGAGTTATTAAGGTAGATTTTCTGCGGGATCTATCCAAGGGGTAAGATGTCGCGCTCATTGATTGATCCTTTTATCACCGCAACACGTGAAGTCAGTAAAAATAGGCAATTCTGATAACTGGGGTGAGCGGTGCCCTCAAAATATTTGACGTTAGACAAAAAATGGCTTAAAAATCAAACTAGGAGATTAGACATTCTATAAGGCTTTTTCCCGCTGTATTAGATTCACTTTCTGGTTCCAACGCAAACGGTGTGTTGATAATATTAGAAATTTAAATTGCTTATGTCGGTGATTGCTTCTACGATGGAAAGGTGATTTCATGCACCGGTCAGGGAGCTTTCCGCATGTTAGCTTAATATGTATGATTACCTGTGTATCTTCCCCATCAACAATAAATCGTTCCAAACCGGGAAATGTGACCCGGCAGTTCGGCACCGTAACACTTTCTCCGGACATGTGGTTATCAGTGTGTCTGTCGCATGTGTGATGAACAAAATGTTCGTCGCTAGTCAACGTAAACAGTAAAGCGAGGGTACCATGAAAAAGTTGATCGTTGTCATGATTCTAGCCGTTGCGATGATCGTGATTCCTGTATCGTCGGTGATGGCCTACGGTGACGGAGGAGGCGATGGCGGCGGAGATGAAGTAAACACGGAAGACATTTCACCGCCTGTTGGATATACGCCCATCGGCATGTCTGCATGGAATCCGCCGCCGAATGATGATTTTATCACGAGGACCGACAGCGTGGGGCCGCCGCCGACCCACGGCCCGCATGGGGGGAGCGACATGGCGCCGTCCGGGCCTCAGGCACCTGTTGCCGATATTGAAGAGGCAAACAAGAGGGAACCCAAGGGACCCAAGGGACCCGAGTACCCCGGGATCGACGGACCGCCCGATATTGTTTTCGTTCCCGTGGATGATAAGCCGCCGCAGGGCACGTCATCCGTGAGAGCGACACCAACGACAAACAGCCCGCCGCAGATTGAAGAGCCAACCAAGAGGGAACCCAAGGGACCCAAGGGACCCGAGTACCCCGGGATAGACGGGCCGCCGGATACCGTGTTTGCTCCCATGACCGGTGGTCCCCCTGGAGGAACGTCAAGTGCGGGTGCGACAGGAACAACTCACGGCCCGCACAGCGGAGACGGTATGGCGCCGTCGGGGGCATCATCCCCCGTTGCCATTGCCGATATTGAAGAGGCGACCAAGGGACCCGAGTACCCTGGGATCGACGGGCCGCCCGATACTGCTTTCGTGCCGATGGGTGATACGCCCCCGCAGGGCACATCACCCGTGAAGGCGACGCGAACGACCCACGGCCCGCGGCAGTGGGAAGACATGTCGCCGGCGGAACAGCAGGTCCTCATCGCTATCTCCGGTATGCAGGAAGATGCCATGATCACCGCAGGCGGCATTGCCGTCGGATATGCGACGGGCGGCTGTAGTGTTTATACCCAGGCGGCGGCAGGCGGAGCCTATTCAGGAGTTACCACATACGTCAGCAACAGGGGAAAACCGAAGGGCGAACAGAGTTCCACCGCATTCTCGGTTGCAAAAGATATTGCCATTGCCTTTATTCCCAAGACCACTCCGGGGCAGCAGGCGGCAATCAGCAAGGTTGTCGATGAGGTGAAGGCGGCTGTTATGGAACCGTCGCCTTAGAACAACGTCGGCCGGTGATACCCTCAGGGTGTTAATCCACAGAAGAAGAGGAAGGGCCTTCTCTTACAATGGGCGGTGATTAAAATGACGTTCCATACAATGAATCCGGCAGTACGCCGGGGAGACGGTTAATGTGTGCGGATGTCCATCTCGCAGTAACCGGTTATAAAGACAGACGCTATATTTCAGCCGGTAATCAACACAAAAAGTGAGGTGAGGTTACCATGAAAAGGTTGATTGTAATCATGATCCTTGCCGTCGCAATGATTGTTTGTCCTGCTTCATCAGCGATGGCCTATGGCAACGGAGGCGATGGCGGGGGAGATGAATCAAGTTCGGAAGACTCTTCACCGCCGGATGGGTTGACACCCATCGATATGTCCGGGTGGGATACACCGCGTGACGAGGACTATGACACGAGGAACGACGAGCTCTCCAGTGTCGGGGCGACACGCACGACCCAGGGCCCCCGGAGGTGGGAAGATATGTCCCCGGCGGAGCAGCAGGTTCTGATTGCTATCTCCCAAATGGAAGAAGCCGCAATTCAGGAGGCCGTGGTGACCGGAGGCGGCATCTTGATCGGGTACGCGACGGGCGGTTTCAGTGTGTATGTTCAGGTGGCGGCAGCGGGAACGTGGGCCGGGACCACCACGTTCGTCGTCAATGTAGTCAAAGATGAACAGAGTTCAGTTACCTATTCCGTTACCAAAGATGCCTTGATTGGGTTTATCCCGGTAAGTCCTCCTGCACAGGCGGCAATCAGCAAGGGTGTCGATAAAGTTAAAGATCTTGTCATGCAGGCGCCATCGATTCAACATCCCAGTCCAGGCCCGGGGGGATTCGCTCAAACATATGCGCGGTGATTTACTTCGTGGATAATCCAGGAAGAAATAAGGAGGGGGACGTGAAAAAGAGAGTCTTGAAAAAGGTGTTCCGGTGTCTACTCGGTTTCATCGTTGTATTTGCTGTCGCGGTTATGCCGGTGTCTCTGTCCGCCCAGTCCGTAAGCGATCCGAAGGCGGCGCAAATCGGTACGGCCATCGGTTACGCCATGAGCGGTGAGGATGGCAGCGCGCGAGGACAGGCGGCTGTAGATGTCCGGGCGATACGTCCCGTATTGGACGGGGTTATCGAATCGAAAGACTTTTTTCTCGGCGGTGTCATCATAACGGAGTTCGAACCTCAAGAACGGGGCGGGTTCGTCACGGGCGTGACGATCCATAGAGATAACACCGGACGGGGTATCATGACGGGTTTCCGTACCCGCTATCAGGAAAGGGCCGGCGGTTTTGAGCTTGTGGCAATTGATGTGCGTGAGATTATTAATCCGAATCCGCGCATGACCTTTCTCATTATACCGGCGGACAAGATATCACCAAACGACATGAGACAAAACTCATTTGCAGAGGCGCTGGCTTACATGAACGAAAAGGCGCGGGTTGTTGAAGCCAAACAACGTCCGGACAAAGAACCGCGTGATTATGTCGTGTGTGTCGTCTTTATGGACAGGGGAACCCCCGGCGGTCCCGTTCGTATAGTCATGAGTGACACCCCCGGTGCGGTTAACGGTGCAGTGGGGGGTGACGTTTTTGATTACAACGGATGGACGGTGGTCGCTACGCAGGCGCGTTTCGCCTATGACGCGGGCCCCGAGCGCTTCTTCAACATTGTTGTGGGAAATGCCGGCCGTAATCCCCGGGTCGTCGGTGTGTATTCGACACACAGCTTCATACGACGCGTCCAGCGCGCGTTGACGGAAAAGGGGTATGATCCGGGGCCGGTCGACGGCAGAATAGGAGGAAAGACCCGTTCGGCCATACAGGCGTTCCAACGCGATTGCAGTATCTATCTCGATGGTGTTCCGACGCCCTCGATTTTGCGGTTGCTGAAGACACCGGACCTTTCGTCTGTTATCGAGCTGGTACAGAAGTCGCTGGTAGCCATAGGCTACGATGTCGGTACGGTGGATGGTGTCATGGGGCCGCAGACAAAGAAGGCCATTAACGATTTTAAGCGCGATCATCTCATACAAACGAAGGGCGTACTGACGGCTGATGTCGTGTGTATGATTGCCGATGAGCCGTTTCTGCTCTCAGCGGGATCGTCATCGGGCGGACCCGGGTCTGGTGGGGTGTCACCGTTTGCCGAACCGGCCGCGATGGAACGATTTGAGGGGCGCATGTGGCCCAACCAGAGCGACAAGGGGGGGAGCCGATGAAAGGGAGATCATACATTATTACCATACTGATTGCCATGTCCATAATCGTGCTGGCGGGATGTGCACAGAACGGGATGCGGGATATCTGGCCCCTGGGACAGGAGAAAGAGCAGATTATCGCCGAGGGCATTGAAAATATGTCGGATGATGCGGCAAAAGTCGTCACGGCAACCGCTGCAGTGATGCTCGGGCTTAACGGTCCGTCCGATGTCCAGTTCGCGGACAGGGCGATGTCGCGGATAAAACAGGAAAGCGATGTCGGTGCGTTATTCCGGGTGAAGAACACACGACTTCTTGCATACAGGACGTCATCGGACGGAAACAATGGCGAGATGACATCATATATTGACTTCATTGACGGTTTGGGAAGACGCTGTACATGGCAATTGACGGCCCGGTATCAGAAATCCGCGTCCGCCATACAGGTTGTCGATGCCGCGGTGCAACCTGTCTATGATGCAGAACCTGAATCGGTCATGTTTATCGTTCCGGCGAACGCTTTTCCCTTTTCGCCGGCGAGCTGTCCGGAAAGCTTCGTACGCCTGTATCAGGCGGCGGGAGAACGGGCGATCTCACCGCATGATGCGAAGAACATGGGTCTGGAAAACGACTGGGTCATGATCGTGTTTTTTATGGACCGCATTTCACCATCGGCGAAAATGGAGCTGAGCCTGTCCAGCGAAGCGGTTGGCATGGGCGGCTACAGCAAGGACAGTCGCTATATTGATTACAACGGCTGGCGCGTCGGTATGGCGGTGGGTCGCTTCACGATTATGGACAACGCCACCCTGAAGGATCTCTACCTGAAGGCCATTTATACCCCGGGCGAGGAGGCGGGCTTCCTGCGGATATCGCACCTGGTGGGGGTCTATCCGCTGAATTGAAAAGCGCGCCCATTCACACGACAAGAAATCGGAGGGTCCACGCATGATGCTGCGGGACCCTTCACTTACCGAAGTATGAGGCAGGCTATCTTATGACACCTCTGTATATCGGGAAAATCGCCGCCGCCATCCTGACGGTTATCACGGGCTGTATATCATGGCTGAACCCGGATGCGGCCATGCGTTTCACGGGCCTGAAGACGGATGGCCCGCGCGGGCTGGCGGAAATTCGTGCCGTCTTCGGCGGGGCCTTTATCGGTCTCGGCGCCGCGCCGTTTGTGTTCCGCCATCCCGTTGCCTTCCAGGTCCTGGGGTGTGTCTATCTCGCCATCGCCGTCATTCGGACATTCTCTTTGATCGTCGACCGATCCTATAACGGTTCCAATCTCCTGAGCCTCGTGACGGAAATCGTTCTCGGGGGAGTGCTCATTCTGTGAGCACCAGCACCATCGCCTGCCATGCATGTCCGTGTCGTCTGTAATCAATCATTCGTCCGGAACTGCCATAAGCCGGACATTTTCAGTGTGCCCTTGCATTGCATGGGATTATTCCCGACGGTGTTGTCACTCTTCATCACATGGGTTGCATTGCAGGAGTTCTTTCCCTTCAGAACCTGTTTCAGACGTTTTCAGCGGCCGCGTTCCTCCCGGCAATGCGTCCGAAGACAAAACATTCCGTTACGGCGCAGCTACCGAGACGGCAGGCGCCGTGGATGCCCCCCGTGACCTCGCCCGCCGCGTACAATCCCGGCACGGGGTTCTGGTCCAGATCGATGACCTGTCCCCGGACATTGATTTCCACGCCGCCCATCGTGTGATGCACCTTGGGCCACAACCGCATTCCATAGTAGGGCGGGTGCGTTATCGGCACGGCATCCGGCAGAATTCGTTTGCCGAAGGCGTCATCGTGCCCTTTCTCCACACAGGTGTTGAAGTGATCAACCGTTTCTTTCAGCTCTCCGTCGGGGAGTTCGTAGAACGCGGCGAGAGTCTCTATTGTATCGAACTGCCGTACCACACCTTTCTTCAGAGCCCTGTCGATGTTCCAGCCTGACTGTGCAACCGCCGTCTCGTCGGCGATGCCGACGCAGGGCCGGCCGACGGCGAGTATCGCGTCCGATAGGATCTTGCGGTCGGACAGTTCATTCACGAACCGCCGGCCCGTACCCGGGTCTATAAGGATCCCGTAGAGGAAGAGGATGTAATCGGAAAAGGCGGGACCGTCGCCGTATCCCTTCTCATCGGGGGATGCCCAGGGACCGAGCTGTATGTGGGACAGGTGAACGGGCATGGCGCCGATCTTCAGGGCTTCTTTCAGTCCTTCGGCGGTGGCGAAGGGCTTGTTTGTCGTATCGATCTCCGCGGACAGACGGGGGTCCTGGACGACGCGGAAGGCGATATCAGCGCCGAACCCGCCCGTTGCGAGGATGACGGCCCTGCGGGCCCGGATGTATAGTTTGCTTCCACTCTTTGCATCTTTGCCATCGTACCCGTCGCGAACGAGAACACCGCAGACCCGGCCCTCCGCATTGTGGACAAAACGTCGAAAAAAGACCTGCGTTCGTACTTCCATGCCGAGTTGGTCGATCACGGCGAGTTGCCGCTTTATGATGGTCAGGCCGGTCACGTTGAGAGGCGTATAACAGCGCGGGACGGAATGCCCCCCGAACCGATCCACCCGGTCCAGATATTCCACGCCTAGGTAATCGATGGACCATTCAAAGACCTCGTTCGAACTGTCGGCGACCGCGCGGACCAGGTCGGGATGATTCAGACCGAGTCCGGCCGTAAGCATGTCGGAATACATGAGATCGGGAGAGTCCGTGATGCCCGCCTTTTTCTGCATCAGCGTCCCCGCGGCGGCAATGCCGCCGTCGCTGATGATGGAGTTCCCGCCCGGGGCCTTCATTTTTTCCAGGATGAGAACGGAAGCACCGGCGTTGTGTGCCTCGATCGCCGCGGTGAGTCCGGCAAACCCGCTGCCGATGACCACCACATCGGCGCTTTCATCCCATTTCGGTATGTGCTCTTCATAAAGTCTTGTTTGTGAGACCGCTCCGTACGCTGTTGCCATCGCTTCTTCTCCCGTTCTTGTCTCTGATCCTGATAGCACCGTGTGCCATCCAGTCAAAAGAGTGTCATTTCTTCATCACGGTTACCCCGTCTGGCGCCACAGTTCTTTGCGGCAGGTTGAGTATAAGAAAAGGGACTCATGAATGTCAAAGGGAATGATACGGAAAAGGGGACAATGAACCGATAGGTGTGATGCCTCTCGATTGAAATAGATAGAAGGGTTGTCCATGGTCTTTTTCTGTTTCATGGCGAAAAATAGCGGAAACTTTACTCGTATCCTTGTTCCATTGACACCAATACAGTGACCATCTATAGTTCAACGGGACGAATATCAGCGGCGGTTTTCTTCTATCAGGAGCGTCGAAGGGTATACTGATGGATTAAGGGACGGAAGGACGAAGAGGAGGAAGCGGATGCAATTTGAGGAGATTGTCTACGAAAAAAAAGAGGGGATAGCAACGATCATCATCAACCGGCCGGAGAAATACAATGCCTGCACGCCGGTGACGATCTATGAACTGTCGCAGGCGTTCACCGACGCCTGGGTGGATACGACGGTGGGCGTTGTCGTTCTGACCGGTGCGGGAGACAAGGCATTCTGTACCGGCGGGGATCAGTCCATTCGGGGAAAAGGCGGTTACGCGGGTACTATCGCCGCTCTTCCCCTTGAGGTAGGATGGCAGCAGGTATCGCTTCTGATCCGCACCATTCCCAAGCCCGTCATCGCCCGGGTCAACGGGTTCGCCATCGGCGGCGGCAACGTCTTCCAAGTTGTGTGCGATCTTTCCATCGCGTCCGAGACCGCTCACTTCGGCCAGGCGGGACCCCGTGTGGGGAGCTTCGACCCCGGCTACGGTACGGGTGATCTGGCGAGGGTTGTAGGTATGAAAAAGGCCAAGGAGATCTGGTACCTATGCCGGCGATACACGGCTCAGGAGGCACTGGAGATGGGCCTTGTCAATGCCGTCGTGCCGCCTGACAAACTTGATGACGAGGTATCTCGGTGGTGCCGGGAACTCCTTGAGAAGAGCCCGACCGCCCTGAAGATGCTCAAGTATTCTTTCCACGGGGAGACGGATGGTGTCATGGGGATATCCAACCTGGGAGTGGGCGGCCTCAGCATGTTTTACGAGACAGACGAATCTCTGGAAGGACGGTCGGCCTTCATGGAAAAGCGGAAACCGGACTTCACCCTATTCCGGGGCGAGTGATGTGCTGTTTTATGTTTCCAGGCTTTTCCTGCTTCTTTTGAAGTTCGCTGCCATAGTGCGAAGAGAAGTTGACATGAGGACAGGTTCGATCAAAGCGTGATTAAGTAATTACCGTTTCTATCCATTCTGCAGACGTCGAAACGATCCTGTCGAAGATATCCGTTTCCCTGATGCCCAGAGACTTGGGAGTGTGAAAGGAATGGTTGCCGCCGTCGATAACCTCTCGTTTCCACGGCGCGGAAAGTTTCGACAGCACGGAGTCCAATCTTCCCAGATCGCATAATGGATCCCGTGTGCCCGCGAAAAAAAGCAGGGGGACGGTGATTTCATATAGATGGGCGTCTCTGATCTTCGTCGGATCGCCCGGCGGATGCAGCGGATACCCCAGGAAGATGATGCCGTCCACGGGCAATGTCTTTTCGGCAACCATATGGGATGCCACCCGCCCTCCCATGGATTTGCCCGCGGCTATGATGTGATTGACATCCAGAGCCAATTCCCCCGTAAAAAACCGATATACCGCCACCCAGGTGTTCTCGAGTTTCTTCCGGCCATCCGGTGCCTTCAGTCCCTTCTCCTTGTAAGGAAAATTGAAGCGCATTGCCGGGTACCCATTCATGGCCAGACCGTCGCAAAAGGCAACGAGAAGGGGATTTTCCATGTCATTGCCCGCACCGTGGGCCGTGATGATTCCCGTTTTCTTAACGGTATTTCCCTTCGGCGGCACGGTTAAAACGGCCGATACGGATTCCTCGTTCATCACGGGGATGGTTATACGCGTGGTGTCCATGACACACCTCCTTGCCGATAACTATACCGGTTTCATAATGATTGACAAGTCCTGATTAAGGCATGAACTTACCGTGTAAACCTATAGGATACGAGATATAATGTGATGAACAGATATTTACTTTTTGCATCCCCCGCCGGCTTGAATCGGATACGGCGAAAATGATCAATGATACGGTGAATGCGCTTGTATTTCCTCCTCCAGTGGCTTAGCATACAGATGCATGTCAATCCCTTGCGGGGCGTATTATGAGAGGTCGTGTCTGTCTTTTTCTGCTTTTTTCCGGGATGGCTCTCGTCATCACGACAGATGGATGGGGGCAGCCCACACCGCCAGGACCCGCGCTCCTGATTGAAAGTCTCCGCGTCCAGTCGCCCCTGCAGTTCTGTGGAGAGACAGTGCCCCTTGATAACCAGGGTGTGCTGGAGCGCTTTGAAAAGGAAATGCTCATTGCCCTGTGGGATCAGCCCCAGGTCATTCTCTGGATAAAACGATCAACCCGGTATTTCCCCATCATCGAGGAGATGCTCGCCGAGAGGCATCTGCCGGACGACCTGAAGTACATTACCCTGATTGAAAGCGCCCTGCGTCCCCATATCGGATCCCCGAAAGGTGCCCTCGGTTTTTGGCAGTTTACCAAGGGAACGGGCAGAAAATACGGCCTGAGGATCGATGACGCCCTTGATGAACGGCGATGCATTGTCGCGTCGACACGCGCTGCCATAGCCTGCCTGACGGAATTACACGAACATTTCAGGTCATGGACTCTTGCCGCCGCGGCCTTCAACATGGGGAAGCAGGGTCTTCAAACGGAAATCCTTGCCCAGAAAACGGACGACTACTATCACTTATACCTGCCTCTCGAAACACAGCGGTATGTGTTGCGGATCGTGGCTGCAAAACTGATTGCTACCCACCCGGAGACATACGGCTTTCACCTGAAAGAGACAGACCTCTATCCCCCCCACAGATACGACCGCGTGACCGTCAACTGTCCCGACGGGTTACCCATCACGATCGTTGCTGAAGCCGCAGAAACAACCTTCAAGATTATCAAGGATCTCAACCCCGCCGTCAGGGGATATTATCTGAACGAGGGCAGCCATACCCTGTTCATTCCCGTTGGGACAGCATTGGGGTTTCAGTCCCGGTACGCCACATTACTGCATCAATGGACGATCAAGAAAGATGAATATATCTATGTGGTTAAAAAGGGAGACAACCTGTCCCTCATCGCGGAGCGTTTCGGTGTCCCGTTAACCACCCTCTTTTTATGGAATGATCTCACGCGCGGTGAACCCATCCATCCCGGCGACAGGCTCATTATTTATCCTGCAAGTGAAGCGGCAGACGAAAACGACAATCCTGCTGCCACCCGATAATCACCGGTCAGGCTATCAACACACTGCATACCATTGTATTCCATGATAATCAGACGATAGACCACGGTATCACGAAACAAATCGCAGCCGTGCAGGGAGGGGTTGCGACAATAAAACGGTGGCAAGCGACCACGTACACAAAAAAGGGTTATGACTATGAGAACCACAACCCTGTGACTTCATGGTGCCGGAGGAGAGAATCGAACTCGCACGGGCACACGGCCCATTGATGTTAATATACTTTCTCAGTATCACATCACATCGAGGCCAAATTTTTTCACTGTATCTGTCTTCGGTATTCCCAATGCTGACCACTGGCGCAGTTCATAATATTCAGAAAGCATCTTTCCTAAATACGGTACAACACCTTTGGCTTTCCCATCAGGACGAGGCTCAGCCATTATCCTGTTTGACAGGACATCGTCTTTTCTGCTGATACCGCAATTTGTATTATACATGCGCTTCAAATTAAAAATACGTTCGCCTATGAACATGACTTCATCCATATCCATATCCCAACCCATGACGCAATTAATCCATCTGGAAATTATTTTCGGACCGATATGGGCAGGAACCAAAAATTTGCACAGTCCTACCGCATTAAATATGCTCATATAATTCTGAAAGTCGTAACATATTTTTGCTGAACCTTCATGACCATGATTGTATCGTGGTTCTGATAAATATCTCAGATCAGGTACTTGTATACCTCTCCCATAAAAATATGTTAGCCCTTCAAGATGACATCCTCCTCGAGTTGCCGTTGCATAATTAACAGCCATTGATGTGAAGGCTCGGGGATCATGACAAGCCAACTCCATACCTTTGGCATCAATCACAAACTCTAATGCCAAGTCACCTAATTCTTGCGCTGCATTACGCGTACCCTTGCCAAGTAGTTGCCCAATACCTTTGCGTTCTACGATAAGATCTATCATTCCGAGGATTGCCTCAGGATTACCCCATTGAACAGACAACCCACGAGTATCGTTTTCCGTAATTATTTTATATTCATAACATTCCATAGCAAACGCCACAGCTGCACTGGTTGAAATAGTATCCATCCCATAACGATTGCATTTGTCATTTGCTGCTGCAATAACTTCCCAATCATCGTTGAGGCAGTTTGAACCAAAACCTGCAAGAGTTTCATATTCGGGTTGATGTGACCTCAGTCCGGCATAAGGCCCATCTTCGATTTTTATCAACTTTGAACATTTGATAGGGCATGCATGACAAGAATGATGTTCGTCAAGATATTTGGGGATTACGGTTTGCCCGGTAATCTTTTGGGCGCCCTCTTGAAAACTTCCAAGTTGCCAATTCTTAATCGGCAAATCACCAAAAGATTCAGCACCGATCACTGCTGCAGATGTGCCAAAAGATGTCATCACTGACTGAGCCTGGGCAATTGGGGGGATGCTTTCTTTCACTTCTTTCAAGAGAGTTTCCTTATAGCGACATTCATTTCTCTTTTTGCCGTAAACAACTATAGCTTTAAGATTCTTTGCTCCCCAAAGAGCGCCCATGCCTCCCCTTCCAGCCATACGAGAATGAATACCTTCATGAGTAACAGAGGCATAAAGAATTAAACGCTCTCCTGCCGGTCCTATACACGCAGTCTTTGCCCTTCCATTTGTTTCTTCCAGCAGTATGCTGTTTGTCTCATAAGTATCCTTACCCCAAAGATGAGACGCCTCTTTAATTTTACAGGATTCATCCGTTATCCATAGATAAACAGGTTCTGGAGACTTGTTTCTAATTATTAAACCATCATAACCTGTTCGTCGTAACATTGCCCCCCAGTACCCACCAACAGCAGCTTCATTCCATATGCCGGTAAGAGGCGAACGACCACATATTACATGTCTGCTGGATGCCGGTACGGGTGTTCCAGTAAGAAGACCCGTCATTATAATGATTGGATTGCGCGGATCCAGTGGTTCTAATGAAGGATCAAGCTCATTGTATAGAATTTTTGCTGCCAAGCCACTGCCGCATAAATATTTTCTGTAATCGTCATCCGGGACAACAATGTCTCTAGTTTGCCTATTAGACAAATCAAATTCCAGCAACTTGTACCATGCTCCAAAAGCCATTAAGAGTATCCTCTCTGTTTATACACACTATAAATCCCGATTATTCGATCCCATTACCAATTGAAGGTCCCGAACCAGATATTCCGCCAATATTTCCCTGCATCTTCACTTGTCATCTTCCTTGGGTTCATTGGACGAGGATATTCGTTTATCATTATCTCTGCCATATCTGGAAGATCATCTTCCTTAAACCCTTCGCAATCTTTCAATGCAATTGGCAGTCTGCAATCCTGCATCAAGCCAATTACTGCGGCAATGCTTTTCCTGGCAGCATCTTCATCAGAGAGCGAATCTATCTTTTCGCCAAAGGAGTCAGCGATCATTATCAATTTATTTCCTATTATCGGTCTATTATAATCCATCAAATATGGTAGGCCCAAACCACATCCTATCCCGTGAGCTACTGGGTTATACTTTGTTATCACAAATGAAACACTATGAGCGTACAGTCCTCCCGATGTAGACATTCCAAGCATAGCCATTGTTGCCGCCATCGACATGTAATAGCGTGCTTCCAGATCTTCTGCATCCGCCACTGCACGTCGAAGATATCGCCCAATCATTTCTATGGCAGTTCTTCCAAAGGTATATGTAAAATCGTTTGCATTTCGATGCATAAGTGATTCAATAGCATGGCTTAAAGCATCAAGCCCCGTACTAGCGGTAACCTGTGACGGCATTGTAATCGTTAGTAATGGATCTATTATAGCCATATCAGGATAATAAAAATCACTGGTCAGAAACTGTTTCCTGTCTCCTATCATCACTACCGTATATGGGCTCACCTCACTCCCGGTTCCCGATGTGGTGGGGATTAGAATTAAAGGTAGTCTCTTCTTGACGGGAGTTGCCGAACCACTCATATAATCAGAAGGCCTCTTGTTCTCTCCAAGCGCCTGAGCAGCAAGCTTGCTGACATCCATGACACTGCCGCCTCCCACTCCCACGATAACTGACGACGAGGTTTTTTTACATTGATCATAAAGGGTTTCAATCGTTTCAATATGTGGCTCCGGCTCGACTGATGCGAATAAAGCAATCTCAAGTTCTTCCTTTTTCAATACTTTGGCTACAGTATCTACAGTGCCCACTTTCTGCATTGTCTCGTCGCTGACAATCATAACCTTGTCGCCATACTTGGCCGCTTCAATGCCCACTTTGTTTATCGAGTTATATCCGAATATAATTTTATTGGGTGGCACCATACCGGCTGTTTTAAATTCAATTACATTGACAAGATGTGGTGGTATATTAGATCTATCAAGCATGCTACTCTCCGTAATATTTCACAATTAATGTTTTTGCTTCACATCTTGAGAAAATCCGGGTTGCTATATTCGGGATTAGGATATGTGTAAAAGCCTTTCCCCGACTTAACCCCCAATTCACCTTTTTCAATTTTTTGCTTTAATGCAACGGGAGGTATGTCTTTGGGATCCTTCGATTCTTCATAGTAAACCATTTCAATATTATGAACAGTGTCCAACCCTACAGTGTCCATAATACCAAAGGGTCCAACATTCATTCCCGTGAAAATCATCCAGGCTTTGTCGACATCATGAAAGTCGACAAAGGAATTACCCCACATATATAGTGTCTCTTTCTTAATAGCCCGCCACACCCTGTTAAAGCAAAATCCGAGTAGTTCTTTCTTTACCTTGAGCGGCAGACACTTCAGTGCTTTAACCCATTCTATCCCTTTTCCAAATATCTCAGGCCTGGTTTTTGTCCCTGCCATCACATCCGCCATATTCATTCCCGATAATATTTGATAAAAATGTATATTCAGGCATCTCTCAGGATAACCGCTACTCTCCTCTATCCGAGACACCGGCATAGAAGAACTGTTCGTTGCCAAAATTGCGTATTGAGGCGCATATGCTCCAATTATGTTGAACACCTTATTTTTGACTTCCAGATTTTCGGGAACGGCTTCTATGACAAGATCTGCCGTTTCAACGGCCTTCTCGATACTATCGCATTTGACACAACTATCCCTTAAATCATCCCATTCATTAAGGGGAATAGAACTCTCCAAACCTTTAGCAACAAAATCTGCACGATATTTTTCTATGGTTTCTTCGAATATATTAGACATTTCATCGAAAAGATAAACGTCGAATCCACGATATCGCGATAACAGAGCTATCTGAGTTCCCAACATACCATTTCCAATAATCGCAACTCGAGAAATACCTGCGTTGACTTCCATTAGCCCACCTCCTTCTTGAAAAATGAGTGAAACAGGCACCATATGTATCTGTTGTCAAATTCTTGCCCTACTACGTGAGAGCCCTTGGCAGCCAGAGTACAATCTGCGGAAACATGGTAATGAGAAGCAATCCGATTAATTGTAAAATAATGAAAGGGATGACGCCCTTAACGATATGCTGCATAAAATCAATTTCAGGCGGTGACACACCCTTTATATAGAACAGCGATATTGCCATTGGGGGCGTAAGAAATGAAGTCTGCATACAGACACAGGCAAGAATGCTGAACCATAAGAGATCGAAACCGAGACTGCTGACAATAGGCGCGAACAGAGGTACCAATATCGGAATGATACCGATCCAGTCCATGAAGAACCCGAGAAAGAAATACGCAAACATCATGATTAATAACATTCCCCATGATGGCAGCGGCAACCCCAGCAAGAGACCCGTGACTACGTCTTTTCCTCCAACCATCATGAACGTTCCGGTAAAAACAAAAGCGGCGAAGGTTATGAACATGATCATAGCCGTCAATGATAAGGTTTTTGTTGCGGAATCCTTCAAAGTCTTTAAACTCAATTTTCCATAGGCTGCCGTCAAGAGTATGCTGGCCAATGCTCCTGCTGAAGCAGCTTCAGTTATTGCTGCAATGCCGAAGAAAATGGTTCCGAGGACAGACATAATGATAAATATTGGCGGCAACAAAGTCGTCGCCAACATCATGAGCTTCTTCTTTAAAGGAACGTTCAACTCTTCTTTCGTCAGAGGTGGCCCCAGTGACGGATTCAAAAGGCACCGTATGAGTATGTATGTTATGAAAAGCGAACTCAAAATTAATCCCGGGAAAAAAGCCCCTGCAAACAACTGAACGACAGACACTCCGGCCATAGGACCATACACAACGAGCATGATGCTCGGCGGTATGAGAATGCCAAGCGTACCTGAGGCACATATCGTGCCGGTGCTCATGCCCTTGTCATACCCTCTCTTCAGCATTTCAGGTAAAACGAGGATACCCATAATCGATACGGAAGCTCCGACAATGCCGGTACATGTCGCAAGGATGGTCCCCAGTATAACAGTGGTGAGATAAAGTGAGCCGGGGATTCTCCCTATCCATATAAGAACCGTTTCGAAAAGTTTGTTCGTTATTCCCGAGTATTCCAACATGACACCCATAAAAACAAAGAGTGGAATGGCGGCCAGTACATAATGGTTCATCGTGTTGAATGTCCGCAACAGCATCATGTGAAAGAAAATCGGTCCAACACCGATTAAACCAACTATCAATGATATACCAAGCATGACAAAGGCGATTGGAAAGCCTGCCATAATGCCGATAACAAGGCCTAGGAACATGATTAACGTCATAAATTCAGGTGAAGTTAGCATTTCACTCATGATCATTCCCCTTTTTCAAAACCAATATGTGACGCATAAAATGTGCAAAGCCTTGGAGAAACAGCAATATTGCCGTTATAGGAATCACTGCTTTATAGGGCCATATGATCGGTGCCCAAATACTCTCTTTTGCGCACTCCTGTAAATGGTATGATTCCCACGTATATTCAATCCCATAGACAATATAAGCTATGATTATCGGAAAAAAGAAAATGAGGTAGCCCATCATTTCCACAATCGATTTCATTTTCTTTGGAAATTTCATGTACAAGAATTCAATTCGGACATGCTCATCGACTAACAATGTATACGCTCCACCAAGCATATAGAGTGTTCCATATGAAAAATAAGTTAAATCGTACGCCCAATCGGTCGGTGCATTAAAAACGAAACGCGCAACAATTTCATAATTTAATACAAATATGAGTGGTAGAATTAACCAGCGAACCGCTAAACCTTGAAAATGAGAGAAACGCTCAATTTTCGATAATAGACTTTCAAGGAAGCTCATAGCATTCTCCTCGTAATGTCTTGGGGGAAACAGAAGTTTCCCCCAAGGCCGTCAGCATTAATCTTCTTTATATTCAATCTTGTAATTGTTCGAGTACTCTACCCAGGTCTTATGAAACGCTCTTTGTGATTCAATAACTTTTTTGAAGAAGGGATATTTAGCCGCTGTTTCATTATGAATTTCATCAGCAAGCTTCTTGGCTTGGCCCTGTACTTCAGGGGAGAGTGAAATAACAGTGATGCCGGCTTCTTTGAACTTCTTGAAAGCCGGTGGATTAAGTTCCATTTCTCGCTGCAAAATCCACAGACTGGACTGCTCTGCCGCTGTCCATAGAATATGCTGTAAATCCTCCGGCAAGCTGTCCCACACTTTTTTATTTACCAATGTCTCGTCCATTGATGACGGCTGATGGATGCCGGGAATGATGAGATATTTACAAACTTCATGAAATCCCATGTTGATGTCAATCGCGGGCATACTGAATTCACCGGCATCGATAACACCTCTTTCCAGCGACGGAATAACTTCGGATCCGGGGAGAGTTACGACTGATGCCCCCATTTTCTGGAGAACTTTTCCCCAATAGTATCCACCTGTTCTGAAGCGAAGGCCCTTGAAATCTTCCAGAGTTCTAATTGGCTTGTTCGACCACGCAAGGTCTTCACATCCGTGCACGGAATACGGGGGAAGCACTTTAACATTATACCCTTTGTTGTCATACATTTCCTGCCACAGTTTCAATCCACCGCCGACCATGACCCAACCCAGGTATTCCATTGATGTCGGACCACATTCGATAGCCCCAAAAAGAGGTGCCGCAGGAAATGTTCCACGCCAATAGGATGACCAACCGCAACTGATGTCGACGACACCCTTGTGGCATGCTTCGACCAGTTCACCTGCAGGAACTATCGCACCGGACGGATTCATGTCGACAATAAGCCGCCCCCCGCTTAATTCACCGACTTTTGCAGCAAAGTGTTCTGCAGCTTCCTGGAGTATCGGCAACCCTGCAGGCCATGTACTCTGCGCACGGAGTTTTATCGGTTTGTCTTGCGCAATTGCAACACCGGTCAGCGATACTGCAATAAGCATAACGAAAAACACCATTAAACCTTTTTTCATTGGTTTCATCTTTCTCCTCCTAAACGGTTTGCATTTTCTTAAATCATGTGTAAAGGACATCATGATTAAAGAAAAGGCGGTTAAAAATTATCATAAAATGAAAAATGGTTATCGCCGGTCAGGTCACTGGTCCCCAAACCAACCCTTCTGTCACACACACCTCCTTTCTTTCAACCTTGTTGCCGAAAAACACGCCGTACATATACTTCACATTATTTTATATATGCCTTTCAAGAAACTCTTATGCATCAATTGCACGGCACGGTGTGAGCACTAGACGTCGAAACACATTGCCCTGTAACAAACGGTTGAATATCTTTGAAAAAGATTCAGTGCCCCGGTGGAATGTCACTATTAACATCTTGTAATTTAATGATTTTATCGTTGTGCAGAGGGATGTCGTATATAGGCATTTGCAGCAAAAATATACGACTTGTAAAAAACAAGGATTCTTCATCGTTCGTTGCATCATGAAACACCCTGAGTATCAATACATAAAGCAAATGCACTTACATTAATATTTTTATAATAATCTTAACTGCATTATTCCCTGTTTAATGTGTTGACCTTTCAACTCTCATAAGTAGGCTTTATTTCATTCATAATCTTCAATAAAATATAATCGCGGTTATCTATAATCCGCGTCTTTTTATCTTCTGGCCACTCGTGAAAACCTCTGCCGGTTTTCACACCTAGTTCTCCTTTCCTTACCTTTTCTATTTGGATAGGAGATGGCTCTGGTGAACTTTCGAGGTACGGGAAAAGGTACCTGTTAATGTCGAGATTCAAATCCAGTCCGGCAAGATCGGCCGTTTCCAGAGGACCGATAAAAGACAACCGTAGACCGAAAGCATTCTTTACAACTTTATCAATATCTTCAGCGCTGGCTATATTTTTATCGACCATTGAGATTGCTTCTCTCCACATCGCATGCTGTAGCCGATTCCCGATAAATCCGGGGACGTCTTGCAATACCTTAACCGGTTCTTTTTTTACATGTTTCATGAATTGAAATACAAAGTTGAATGCATCTTCAGATGTGTGATCGCCCTTTATGACTTCCACACAGGGCAAGACATGGGGAGGATTCCAGAAGTGAGTTCCCAGAAATCGGTCTTTCTTCTTAAGACACTCACTTATGGCGGTAATGCTGATTGCCGATGTGTTGGTCGTTAGTATTGTATCTTCTTTCACATACCCTTCAATTTCTTTAAATACTGTTTGCTTGATCGACAAGTCTTCACTTATTGCTTCAACTATGTATTGAACCTCATCGCATACTTCTCTAAGATTACTCCTGAGTGTTATATTCGAAATCGTTTTCTCGACATCATCGAGTGTGCATAATTCCAGTTTCAAAAAAACGTCAAAATTTCTTCTTACCTTCTCAGGAACCGATTCGAGCATCCGCTTATCTTTGTCATATATATTTACCCTGTAATCATGTAACGCGAAATACTGCGCAATTCCATGACCCATTAGACCGGTTCCCAATACAGCTATTTGTTTGATGTCACTCAGGTCTTTCATGAGATCTCACCTTCTCCATTTTTCTTTATCATGATACACAGACACACCAGTTCTGAATCCCGATTACTCTCGGCAATGTGCGGGACACTGCCATCAAAATAAAAACAATCGCCCTCATGGGCGATATACACCTGATCACCATAAATAAATTTTGCTTCTCCGCTCAGAACAAATAAAAGCTCTTCCGTATCGTGTTCGAAGATAATTCTGTTTTCCGGGTTCGCAGGAATTGTCAAAATATACGGCTCAGCACTTCTGCGATGATATTTGTAGGCAATTGATTCATATGAATAACCAAATGCCGATGCACTTTTTGCGACAAGCGTCCTATCTTCCTTAGTAACAAACGAAATTAGTGATTCCTGTGGGGTTTCTTCTAGGATATCCGACAATCGCTTACCCAAGGCCTTTGATATCATAACCAGAGTTGAAACCGGTGGTGCACTCTCAGATTTTTCAACCTTTGAAAGGTATCCCTTTGAGAGGTTCGCACGCTCAGCGAGTTGCTGTAGTGTCATACGTTTCTGTTTTCTGATCTTCCTTATTCTGTTACCGATTTGTTTTTCGTCTACCATTGTAACCCGCTAATGTTTTGAGGAAAAGTCCCAGCAAGAATCTCTTTATAGGAAACAATATTTTCCTTTTAGGAGAAAATTACAATAGATATTTTTTCACGTCAACAAATTTCTGTTTATGTCATAGGATGTATTCGACTTCGTCTATTGTATAAGATTTATGATAATTATGAGAATCACGGTTTCGACCGTCTTTTATGATATAGATTTTTCATAATGTCATACGGGATCGTGTAATGACAGATGCACCAAGAGATGTTTTGAGAAGAATATATTACCTTGAAACGGGAAAGTACTGTCCAGTGAAAATAGAGGGGTGGCTCAGTTTTCATGATAATTGACAATCGGCGAAAATCAAGAAAAAGGGTTGTGACCCTTGGAGCCACAACCCTTTGATTTCATGGTGCCGGAGGAGAGAATCGAACTCTCAAGGGCACAAGGCCCGGGGGATTTTGAGTCCCCTGCGTCTACCAGTTTCACCACTCCGGCTTGGGGGTGACTATAGCGACGGGCTTCGTGAGTTGTCAAGAAAAATGTATTGACATTATTGAAAAGCCTATGGTACGAATTCCTTCGCTTTTTCGCGGACAATGGGGCTGTAGCTCAGCTGGGAGAGCGCTTGAATGGCATTCAAGAGGTCAGGGGTTCGATCCCCCTCAGCTCCACCAAATCGATCATAAAGGGTTCCGTCACGGTGTCAGGGTGACGGGACCTTTTTTTGTTTGCGTAACATCGCAGTTACTGCTTCATCTGTCGTATTTTTCTGTCTTTTCGCGTATAAGGGAAGAAGCTTCGTGATAATTTGCTGTTGCGGTGCGACCGCGGGGAATCGTCGTTGTTGTGCGACGGTGTTTCTGCATCGCTGAGAATGAGACAGATGAAAAAAGAGATAACCGGTGACGACGTGAAAAAAAGTCTGATGGATGCTGCGACGCAGTCCTGTCGTCGCATGATCACTGCATCCGGCTTCCTCGGGCCGTTCCTGCGGGCCTTTGCTACGGCGGTGGAAGAGGGTGGTGACAGTGGCGGGTCCGCTCCGCGCGGCGTGTATCTCGTCGGCGGCTGTGTCCGCGATCTCTTTCTGTCCTGCCTGTTGCCGGACCGGCCCGTCAAAGACAGTGATATCGATATCGTTGTTACCGGGTATACGGAGACGACGGCGCTCGTCGCCGCCGTCGAATCGGTGCGAGACGTTGTTCCCCTGAGGGGCGTTCAGCACGTTATCGGTGACTTTCCCGTGGTAAAGGTGTTCCCCGCGGGTTGGCGGGCGTGTCTTGATATCGCCCTGGCCCGGACGGGCGAGATGAGCACGGGCCCCGGGCACCGGGACTTCCGTTTTACGACGCGGGATGTTTCCATTGAAGACGATCTCCGCCGGCGCGATTTTACCATCAATGCCATCGCCCTCAGGATCATCGTCGCGGCGGGAGGCCTTGAGTATGAAATCGTTGATGTCACCGGCGGTATCGATGACCTTCTGAAAAGACGCATTGCCGCCATCGGCGACGCGGAGAGACGGTACCGGGAAGACCCCATCCGCCAGGTGCGGGCCGTCCGTTTCGCCGCGGAGCTTTCCGATGCGGGATTCCGCCTGGCAGAGGGAACGTATGAAGCGATCAAGTCGGTGTATCCTGAAACGTATCGGGATATCTCCCGGGAACCGTTTGTGTGCGAGGTGGAGAAGGCCCTCACGGCGAACTTTCCCTTTGCCTACAAGCAGTTGTCGCGAAGCGGCATACTGTCGACAAGCCTGCCTTTTCTTGATGGGTGGGGTCCGAAGGACCGTGAATGCGTGGCGGCGATGATCGAGTCCCTCGCCGGGGACGAGCACGCGCCCTCTGTATGGGTGCCGGTCCTCTTCTGGGCGGTCCGTGGCGATGCTGAAGGGACGTTCCGTGATGGGGAGGTGCGCCTGCCGCGAAACTTTCATGTTCCGTCGTTCACCGATCATGTGCGGATCATGAAATTGCCCCGCCTCATCGCCCACCAGGTGCGATTGCTTGCCATTATGCGATATCACGGAGCATTCTTGTGGCCTATGGCCGCCTTTGAAGACGCGTATAAGCGCGTACCGAAGCGGCAGCGGTCTTCTTTTATGGCTATGCTCAAGACCTTCATGACATGTGATGGTTTCAATCCGGCTGTGATCGACGGTCTGGTGAGGAGGATACAGGACGCACCGGTACCGCCCTCGCGGGATGACGGTACCCGGTTCTTTTCAGAACATGATATAGCCGCGGGGTCTCTGCGCGCGGAAATGATGTTCCACGCGCGCGATTGCCAGCTGAGGGAAGGGGGAACGAAGGGCGACTTTTTCCGGAACGCTCTTTCCTGGCATGACAAGAGAGAAACGGAACGATCGGCGGAAAAGAAAAGATAGCGGGGCAGAGTGATACAGCCTTTTTCATTGACAGGTCTCATCATTTATGAAACATCACGATCATCCACCCCGACACGGTGCAGTATACCGTTGCTGTGAGACAGCATGATGAAACTTGACAGACACGACAAATCCTTCGGCTATCCCTACACCCATTCCGACGGAAAAGGACGGAAATGGGCCTTTAAAAAGGAAAAATCGCTCACGGCGGGCACGACGCTCAACCTTGGCGGCGCCGATTTTTATTTCAAGATCGATTACGATTTTGTTGACGCCGCCGGGACGGGGGCCGTCGCGTTCAAGCAGCTCCTCACAAAGCGGGGTATCGATCAGGATATGATCCGCCGCATTGGAATCGCCACCTACGAGGCGGAGGCGAACGTCGTCATTCACAGCACGGGCACCGGGCACATCTACGGATTTATCAATACGGGGCATGTGATCGTCGTCGTTTTCGACAACGGTATCGGGATCGAGAATATCGATACGGCCATGAAGGAGGGGTTTACCACGGCGAGCGACGAAATCCGCGACCGCGGTTTCGGCGCCGGCATGGGTATCCCCAACATGAAGCGCTACTCGGACAAATTCGTCATGATGTCGGAAAAGAGCCTGGGCACGCGGGTGGAGATGATCTTCAGATTGGAATAGACAGTGGTCAGGGGAAGCGGAATATGTCCCGCATCCTCAGTTTTACCGCGTCCTGTGTCACATCGCTTCCTGCGTATCGTGACCCTCTCGGGATAAAATAATACTTTTATAGATCATGGGATTTCGATGAAAGTGTCTCGTGCGGCTTATGTGCCAGGCAATGCGAAGGAGTCGCACTGCCCGGCACGATGGACATCTTTAATAAATATTTTTCAACAGATCGAGTATCTGCCGTTCATTGACGGATACGGGATTCGCTGCGAGATTGACCGCGTTTATCGACGTCTCAAAGGCGATCTCCGGCAGCTTCTCTTCCGGGATACCCACATCACTCAATTTTGTCGCCACGTTCAAGTCCGTGAGGAGATCCATGATCGCCGTACCGAGGTCGTCCGAACCGTTGAGTGCCCGGGCGAGGTCCTCGAACTGATTGCGGCATTTGTCCTTCGCCGCGTCGACAAAGCACAGTAGCCCCAGGGCGCAGGAGACGCCGTGGGGGATGTGGAAGAAGGCCCCCAAGACGTGACCGATGGCGTGACCCAGGCCAAGTCCCTTTGTAAATGAGATCCCGCCGAAGGCGGCCGCCATGGACATGTCACTCCGTGCCTCGATATCGTCCCCGTTCGCGTATGCCCGGCGGAGGCTGCGTCCGATCATCTTGACACCGTAGAGGGCCAGTGCTTCATAGTAGGGGTGGTACGCGGACGCCATTCCCACGTATCCCTCCACGCAGTGGGCGAGGGCGTCGATTCCCGTCGCCGCGGTTACCGCCGGGGGCATCGTGGCGGCGAGTGCGGGATCGATGAGTGCGACATTGGGCACCATGTAATCGCTCATCATGGTGAATTTCAGGTTCCGTTCCTTGTCCGTGATGACGGCGTACTGGTTTGCCTCACTTCCCGTTCCTGAGGTGGTGGGGACACAGATGAGGGGCGGTAACGGCGGTTTTATCTTCGCCTTGCCACCCACCATGTTTTCATATTCCGTGAGCGCGCCGGAATGGGTCGCCCGGACAGCCGTTGCCTTGCCCGTATCCATGGAGCTGCCCCCACCGATTGCTACGATACCGTCGCAGTCGTTTTCCCGGAAGACACTGCCCGCCTTGTCGATGACGTCTACAGGCGGGTCCGCCTCCACATGGGGGAATCCGACCGAGTCGATACCGCTCTTTTTGAGGATTGCCGCTACATCGTCGACACGTCCCATCTTGGCCATGGCCGGGTCGGTGACGATGAGGGCCTTCGTTATTTTGAGGGACCGGGCCTGGGCTCCGAGTTTCTGGACGGCGCCGGCACCGAACACCATTGACGGAATCTGCGGGAAACGGACTTCCCACACCTTCTCCTGGGGCATATAGGATTCCATCTTGTCCCAGATCGTTGCAATCTCCGCGTCGGGCACGTCAAAAACTTCATTTGTCGGCGGGAGCGGTTCCGTTTTGAAAAAGTACGGGTCTTTATCGTACATGGTACTGAATTCCGCTCCTTGATTAAATGCCAGTTCTTCACGGATAGTCTGTTTCGCCGCCTCAATGATGTCTTCCCGCGTCAGCGAGAGGCCGTAGCGGGCATTAAGAAAATCGGTAAGATACACATAGATCGATTTTGAGCCGCCCGGGACGGCATTGAGGCAGTAACCGATGGTATCGCAGGCCGCCGCCTGTATCTGCGCCCGCAGGGAGTTTTCCACCTGACCTTTCTTGTCAAGGGGCTTGCGATAGGTCAGCCCCGCGCTGTGATCGCACCCCATGGGACTCGTAAGATAGGTGACGCCGGTCCCTTTGATAGCGCGGGGGTCATGGGCGGGCATGGCCTGCCCCTTGTATGCTGGTACTCTGTCGATACCGAGATAACCGGCCGTTGTCACGACACCGTCTGCGAGTATGCGGCCGAATTCGGTATCGTCGTCCACCTCTTTGAGGAGACCGATTGCCGCCTCCGCATCGCCGAAGGCCATTTTGCCCCCCGCGGCCGCCACACCGAGACAACTGCCGACTTCCATGAAGTCGATACCGATCTCGTCGCAAGTCCGCTTCATCGTCGCGATGGCATCGATATCGTAGATGCCGAGATTCGTCCCGAGAAGAGAAACGGCTTCAAATTCAAAGGCCGATGCAAGATGGTTTCCCCCGGCATCGTTGTAGATGGGTGAGCAGCCCACAACACACCCGGGCATACAAGGGTGCATTTTTCCGCCCCGTTCCCAGGCGGTCTTGCGAATGACTTCACCGGTTACGTCCCTGAAATGTTCGGGTGTGCCCGTGGTGTAGTTGTTCGCCGGCAGCATGCCCTGGTAGCTGTCATTGGCAATGGTGAAGGATGTGCCGAAGGTCGAGAAGAGACCGCATGTCGCGTCGTGAGAGATCGTTTCGATGAGGTCCTTCACCGTTTCCTTGAATGTATCGCTCTCGATGATATCGACCTGCGTCGTTCCGCTGTCGTCAACAATAATCAGCTTGAGACCCTTGGCCCCCATGACCGCCCCGAGACCGCCGCGCCCCGCCTGGCGGGACGGGTCCCCCAGCATATCGGTGAGGCCGATGGATGCCGATTTATGCCGTCTTTCTCCGACCTTGCCGATGAAGATAAGGGCGGGCTTCTTTTTGCCATACTCTGCATAGACCGTGTCAATGAGATCATAGTTGTTCAATCCTACATAGCCGTCGGCCGGTTCGAGTCTTATGTCGTCTTTTGTCACGGTGAGGGTATAAAAGGACCCGTCGGCGGGGGCTCCCTCCACAATAATGGCCCTGATACCCAGGCGGTCCAGTTTCTGAGCCGCCGGTCCCCCCGAATTGGACTCTTTAATACCCATTGTCAGGGGACTCTTCGATCCGAAGGATATTCGCCCCAACTGGGGAGCCAGTGTCCCCGCGAGGGGGCCACCCGCAACGATGAACTTGTTGTCGGGGCTCATGGGATCAACGCTTGGCGACACCTCTTTGTTCATGATTCGTGCACACAACCCCCGCCCGCCGATAATCTGCCATTCCGGGGGAAGGTCCTCGCGCGACACGCTCCCCTTTGTCATGTTTACACGTAGAATACTCGCCATCTCAGCCTCCTTTGATTTTCACTTACGACCGACAATCCAAATATGAGGGCATACATCTCAGACAATCAAAAGGTCGTGATGTTTCTGCCGATCATTTTGAACACTCCAAAAACCATGTGAAAATTATCAATTAAAACCCGGCGTGGTGGTAGGCGTCCTACCGGCCACGTGACGCGATTTAAAACGCCTGTCAGGGGTTTTCCGCTGTAAGGATTACCGAAGTAGTATGCTCACGATGGTAACGGTGACCGTATTGATCCCGGTTTGCTGACATATCATGAGAGGGACGAGATTTATCCACGATAAAACTCTCTGGTGAAAGACCGATGAACCGGAAGTGAAACAGGATGTGCGAGGTGTACCCGTATGGTCTCTTTATATAACTAGGTTAAAAAGAAATTCCTGTCAATTGAAAATAATGAAGCGTGATCAAACGAATGGGACACGCACGCCTGTCAGACAGCACGGTGCGTGCCGTGGTAATCTCATTCCCGGGAATCACCCAACGTGCCTCTACGGGTGATATAATCTCGTTTTTACATTCATGATACGGCGATAGGATGCGTCGATCCTCTCTTCCGCGATGTCTCCCGCGTTTACCATGGCCGTGATGAGCGAGACCACACGGGTGGCGATCACCTCGTCGAAGATGGTGTTGTTGGCGAAGAGCAGGATGTCGATACCCGCGTCGACGGCACGTTTTACCGCGTCCGCCAGCTCATAGTGGGATCGAATGGCCTTCATCTGCATGTCGTCGGAGATGATGACGCCGGAAAATCCCATTTCCCCTCTCAGGAGTGTTGTCAGGGTCGCGCGGGAAAGTGTCGCCGGGTAACGGCGGTCGAGGTTTCTGTTGACGACGTGTGCCGTCATGACCATGTCGCACCGGTTGCTGTCGATGAGCCGGGCAAAGGGGACCAGCTCGCGCCGTGTCCAGGTGCGGGTCACGTCGACGAATCCCTCGTGTGAATCCGCCGTGGAGCTGCCGTGACCGGGGAAATGCTTGACGGCGGTTGCGAGATTGCGTGAGTGGAAAGCGTCGATCATGATCGCCGCATGACGGACGACGATGTCAGGGTCTGCAGAGAAACTGCGTGCGAGTTTCCCGATGACGGGATTGTCGGGATTGACGTTCAGATCCACGACGGGCGCGAAGTTGACGGTAATGCCGGCGGCGGCGAGGGTGTCCGCCGTGACCGATGCGGTGCGGCGCGTCACCGTCGGATCGTTCTGCCGGCCCAGTTCCGCCTGTGACGGTGTAGGGGGAAAGCCGTGTGATGCCTTCAGTCGGCACACCCGTCCCCCTTCCTGATCGACGGCGATGAAGAGGGGGATGGCGGCCGCCGCTTGAAGCGATTCGGTAAGATGCTTCACCTGGCCGGACGAGGCGATGTTGCGGCGGGGTGAGTGCGTGGGCACGTCGTAATCGAAGAGGATGACACCGCCGATGCGGTTGTCCCGTATATCGCGGATAACCGGGCTATCCGCGGTGACGGAAAGACCCCGGAACCCCACCATGATCATCTGGCCGATCTTTGTTGTGAGGTCAGCGGAGCCGGTTACCGCTTCGCTCTTTATCGCGGGTGATGATCCTCCGGCGACGTGGGAAAAAATGAATAACATGATCGCCGCGGTCAGGAAACGTGCCGCGATGGATACAACCGGACGGTTTTTTGTCTGTGACATAGAGACTTCCTTCTCGTGTAAAGGCGTCAAAGACGTCCCGTTTTCTGTGAATAATATCGTGCATGATCATAGCGAAAGAAAGCGTGAATATCAAACATCCTTCCGCAATACCGACGAAACGGCACACGTGTAGTCCGTGTTGAATGGCGATTATCCTCCAGTTTCCCGCGAGGCGGATAAAGAGATTTTTCCGCTTTTTATCACACCGGCACGAAGTGATGGTTGGATTGCTTCCATTACATTGATATTTCTGGATATAGACCGAATCGAGAAAATGTGAAAACGAAATATATTGACAATACGGGATTTATTTTATACTAGCCACGTTTCACTACAGATAGTAGGATTCAGACATGTCACTGCGTGAGGAAATTATTCATACCGCGATGAGGCTATTTTCCGTTAAGGGATATGAACGCACATCCCTGATGGACCTGCTGGATGCCGTGGGAACATCCAAGGGGGGGTTCTACAACTACTTTAAGAGTAAGGACGATTTATACTATGCCGTCTTGTCGGAGGCGAAAAGAATCTGGCGTGAATGTTGCCTCGCGGGTCTCGATGAGATTGAGGATCCCGTTGAAAAACTGAAAATGCTTCTTGTCAACTATCGCGACAGATATCTCAAAAGGACGGATACTTTTCCCGGCGGATGTATTTTTCTTTCCTTTTCGGTCGGCCTGGATGGTTCACGGCCCGACCTCATCGTTGATGTGACGGAGAATTTCAACAGGTTGAAGGCGCGAATAAAACTCTATCTGGATGAAGGAAAGGACACGGGAAGAATCAGGGCCGATGTCAATACCACACGGATGGCACAGGTCATATTCTCGACGATGCTCGGTTCCTCCGTTGTTCACCGCGCGGACAAGTCGATGGAAAACCTTGACAATTCCATCGGTTCGATCCTCAGCCTGATAGAATCCATAGAAATAAAGAAAAAATCCGCCGTCGCCGCGGGGTAACATACATAGCTGACTCTACGGGGTCTATTCCTTCCCTCCACCCATTATTGGCGGCAGTGAAATCGTGTTGAATATTCCCTCCATGATCGTGTGCTCCGCCGCCGTCATGTTTTCTCATTAGTCTGGCGCCTGCAATCAAAAATATCCCGTCACAAGATTATCTGCGGACATCTCTCTGTGAATATTGACTGATGTTCATCGGATTTCTCCGTCAGCAAAGCATAAAGGGAATATTTATATAACTGGCTGATTATATGCATAATATTATCTCGGGGACGCCGACGAAAAAAGACTTGACAGTGCCAGCGCCGTAAGATATGAGAGGAAACAGACCGGTCGGTTTCTTCGAGCGCGTTGTCTCGATTGTGCTTTCGGTAATGACAGGTGATACCGGCTTACGCTGAACTTGAAGTGATTAATTCTATCTAAGGAGGGTGTGTCTTGAAAGAAAAAGCAATAGTAACGGCTGCAATTACTGGGTCACTCCATACGCCAACATTTTCACCCTATCTTCCCATTACTCCTCAACAGATCGCAGATGAAGCGGTGAGAGCGCATGATGAAGGCGCGGCCGTTGTCCATATCCACGTACGTAATCCGGAGACGGGAAGGCCCGTGTCGGATAATGACTTATACGAACAGGTTATATCGGATATCAAGCGGAGATGCGATGTTATTGTCTGCATAACAACGGGTGGCGCGCCGGGGATGACAGTGGCCCAGCGTGTCTCGGCGGTAACGGCTTTCGAGCCGGAACTGGGTTCCTTCAACGCGGGGTCGGTTAATTTCGCGCTCTTCCCCGCCATAAACAAGTTCGAAGAATTCAAATATGAGTGGGAAAAGGAATATCTCGCCTTTACGGAAGATTTCGTTTTTCCCAACACGTTTAAATCACTGAAAGAGATATCGGCAATCTTCAACGAAAAGGGGACAAAGCCGGAATTTGAAGTATATGACGCGGGTATGATCAACAATATCGCGTTTATGATAAACAATGGATACGTGAAATCGCCTGTCTATATTCAGTTTGTCATGGGCATTCTCGGCGGGATAACGGCGACGCCGGATAATCTCATGTTCCTGGTAAACTACGCGAAGACACTCATTAAAGATTTCGAATTTTCCGTTTGCGTCGCCGGCCGCGCGCAGTTTCCCCTGTGTACGCAATCGCTTCTCCTTGGCGGCAATGTCCGCGTGGGTCTTGAGGATAATATCTATCTGGAGAAAGGCGTGATGGCCAAGAGTAACGGCGAGCAGGTCGCGAAGATCGTCCGTATCGCGAAAGAGTTGGGCGTCGAAGCGGCGTCGCCGCAGGAAGCTCGGCAGATCCTCGGTTTGAAGGGTCTTGATAAAGTCAAGTATTAGTCAGAGAACCACAGCGTGCGGATGATAGTGCCGCACACTGTGTCTATGGAATAGGAGCTTTTCATGAGAGAAGTAGTCATCGTAAGCGGAGCAAGGACCGCTGTCGGAGAATTTGGTAAATCGTTAAAGGGTGTGAGGTGCGTGGATTTGGGCGCACTGGTCATCAAGGAAGCGATCAA
>Ga0272441_10001585_pt1 | contig 48293 bp, 42 predicted proteins | sample SSMProp6N_FD_193582 | JGI IMG/M metagenome (GOLD analysis project Ga0272441, IMG submission 193582) | Marine sediment archaeal communities from Little Sippewissett salt marsh, Falmouth, MA, United States - SSM-Prop-6N | ecosystem: Environmental > Aquatic > Marine > Wetlands > Sediment ... | reverse complement strand
GGGCGCTGCGTGGCGAGGATCAGGTGAATGCCCACCGCGCGGGCCTTCTGCGCGATGCGGATGATGTGCCCCTCGACCTCCTTGCTGGAGGTCATGATCAGGTCGGCGAGCTCGTCGACGATGATCACGTAGTATGGCAGGCGCGTGGGGATACGGGCCTTCTCCTCGTCCGTCTCGACCTCAAAGCGCTTGTAGATCTCCTTCTCGCCGAGCTTGTTGAACGAGGCGATGTTCCGGACGCCCGCCTCCTTGAGCAGTTCGTAGCGCTCGTCCATCTTGGTCGCGGCCCACTCGAGGATCTCCTCGGCGTTCCGCATGTCGTTGACGATGGGGCAGAGCAGGTGGGGGATCTCCTCGAAGGCGGCCATCTCGACCATCTTGGGGTCCACGAGGATCAGCCGGACGTCCTCGGGCAGGCGGGTCATGAGCATCGCCACGATGATGCTGTTGATACAGACGCTCTTTCCCGAGCCGGTCGTGCCGGCGATGAGCATGTGTGGCATGCGGGCGAGGTCGGCGACGATCGGGTCGCCCCCGGCGTCCTTGCCGAGATACAGCGGCAGGTGCATGCGCCCGGCGGAATCGGGGGACAGGGCCATCAGCTCCCGGATGCGGACGATCTCCTTGTCGACGTTGGGCACCTCGATGCCGATCGTGTCGCGCCCGGGCAGGGGGGAGACGATCCGAACGCCCGGAACGGCCAGGGCGCGGGCGATGTCGTTGCACAGGTTCGAGACCTGCGAGACCTTCACGCCGGGCGAGAGGGACAACTCGAACAGCGTGATGACCGGGCCGGTCTGGTGGCCGACGACCTGGGCGGCGATGTGGAAGTCGTCCAGCGTCTGCTGGAGTACGAGCCGGCGCTGAACGGCGACGGCCTCCTGGGACTCGATATACCCGCCCTGGGGCGTCTCGAGCAGGCTCAGGGACGGCAGGTCGTACGTCCCGTCGTCCCGGCCGGCCTTGGCGGGCTTGCTCGACGCGGCCTGGGAAGAGGCCTTCGGACGGGGGGCCGGCCGGGCTGTCGGCAGCAAACGCTGCACGGGGCCGCCGGCCGCCTGGGGGGCGGGCCGGTCGCCCCGGTCCGCGGGCGCGACGGGCGGCTTGGGACGCGGGGCGGGCTTCGGGGGAGAGGTCGTGGCCGAAACCGGGACGGCCGGACCGGTCGTCGCCGATCCCCGCCCGCGAAGCGCGCCGGCCAGCGCGGGGATCTGCCCGCGGCTCTCCCACGCCTTGCGCCCGAGCTTGGGCAACTGGAGGACCAGGTGGTCCGCCGCCAACAGCAGGCCAATGCCAAAGCCCACCAGGATGATGATCCAGCCCCCCACGGCCGCGAACCGCGAGGCCAGGACCTGCCCGACCGCAATGCCGAGGATCCCCGCCGAGCTGGTCAGCGGATCGCCCTTGTCGGCCGGGCCGGCCATGTGGACCGCGGCGCTGGTAACGACCACGAGCAGCAGCACGCCCAGGATGCGCCAGGGCAGTTCGTCGATCTGGCCCCCGAACGCCAGCAGGAACGCCGCGACGGTCACGAACAGCAGCGCCATGTACGCCCCCGCGCCGAGCCAGTACAGCAGCGTGTGCGCGACGTAGGCCCCGGCGACGCCCGCGGCGTTGTCCACGGGGTGCTTGGGCGGCACGATCAGGCGGGAGGGCGGATCGGTCGGCGAGTAGGTCAGCAGGCTGATCCACGTCAGCGAGGCCGCGCCCACGAGCACCAGCACGAGGCTGTACCGCCAGAACCGCCGGCCGGGCTTACGGGCGGACGGGGAGCCGTCCGCGGCGGGTTTCGAGCCGTTCTTCGCCTGCTTTGCCATCCGTTGCATACCCCGCCTGCCGGCCTTGCCGGAAGGCTGCATCCTTGCCGCCGCTCACACGCCCGTGTGGCCGAAGCCGCCCTCGCCGCGGGCGGTCTCGTCGAGGACGTCGACCTCGGCGATCTCCGCCCGGGTGACCGGAGCGATCACCATCTGGGCGATCCGCATGCCTCGGCGAACGCTGAACGTGTCCCGGCTGATGTTTCCCAGTATCACACACACCTCGCCGCGGTAGTCGGCGTCGATCGTGCCCGGCGCGTTCGGCAGGACGATCCCGTGCTTGATTGCCAGCCCGCTGCGAGGCCGCATCTGCGCCTCGAAACCTGCCGGCACGGCCAGGTAGAACCCGCACGGGATCAGCCTCACGTCGCCCGGGTCGATGGTCACGTCCGACTCGCAGGCCGCGCAAACATCCAGTCCCGATGCGTGCTCAGACATGTACCGCGGCAGCGGGACGTCCTCGCACCCGGCCTTTCGGCGAATCCCTACTGTTATCGGACTTGCCATCCGAATCTCTCCACGCTCAGTTCGGCGATCCTTCACGGATCGCCGAATCGTGAACTCGCTCCTGCGTGAACTCGTGAATACGGAAGAGCTTGTTGCAGGGAACGGCACCCTGTACGCGCGGGGCGGCGCAGGGCGGTCTCCTGCGAGCTCACGAGCCCGCCAGTCAACGGAACACGGAATCCTGCACCTCGTGCCACGTCTCCATCGCATGGTCCTGCTCGCCGTCGCGGAGCCACGGCTCGGCGTACATCCCGCCGAACAGCAGGCCCGTTCGGGAACGGTAGGGGGACAGGGCGCGGCGGAAGTAGTCCTCCAGCGGCTCGTCGGCCAGGCGAGGCAGCGTGCCGACGTGCGCCACGCCCGATTCGGCGAGCTTGCCCATCTCGGCCAGCCAGTCCCGGGCCGTCGTCCAGTTCAGGCCCCGAAGGCCGGGGATCTCGGCGTAGGCCTCGTGCAGGTGCAGGCCCTCGGCCCGGCCGGTGCCCTCCCAGCCGCCGCAGTAATGGTACCAGCCCCCGCCGAGGGCCTCGAAGGCCTCCCGCTCGTACGGCTGGATGAACTCCCGGTAGGCGTCGGCGCCGACGAGGATGTCGCTGTCGCCGCACATGCGGACGGCGCCGGCCTCCATCCAGACGCCGACGGCGTTGCCCGGCCCGCCGATCGCCTCGCCGGCCCGCCGCTTGCACAGCCGCGTCACCGCAACGTACGCGTCCCGGCAGAGGCCCATCAGGTGATGGAGGAACGCGCCGTCCTCGTAGATGTCGAGAAAGATATCGTGCCCCCGCGTCATCGCGGCGATGTCGAACGGGCCCTGCTGGTCGCAGTGGTAGACGTCGACGATCCCGCCCAATCCCCGACTGCGGAGGGCCTCGACGTGGTGCGCGATGTGCTCCACGATGCGAGGGATCACGCCCAACTCGGAGATGTCGTCCGGCAGCTCGAACGCCGCCAGCACGTCCTTGGGCACATATTCCGTGATGACGCTGCGGTTCTCGGCCGTGACCTGCCACCGCGCGCCGAAGATCGTCTGGCAGTTGATCGTGCCCAGGTCGGCCCGCACGCCGGGGACGTAGTCCGAGCCGGTCAGGACGCGGGGCAGGACCAGCTCCTTGAGCTGCATGAACAGGCTCTTGTCGGGATCGTGGAATCGCTCGTCCCAGCCGAAGGTCGGCCAGTCGTCCGCTTCGGGCGGCAGCGGGGCGGCGAGGATCATGGGCAGGTAGTCGGTCTCTCGCCCGGCCAGGACGTCGGCGTGCCGGCGCTTGGCGGTGGCGATCCGTGCGGTATCGACCCGCTCGGCGATCGGTTCGCAGATGCGGTCGAGGAGGGCTGGGAGGTCGGGTGTCATGGGTCGGTGGTCGTCGATCCGGGAGAACGCAAGGCGGAAGGGCGTTCCGGCCCAATCGTTCTCCTCCTCGTTGGTTGTCTCTCTTGGCCGTTGCCCGGCATTCTACCTCGGGTGCCGCTGTCCGCTCTACTGCGCAAGCTGGGCGATCACGAGCTCGGCGAGCTCGGCCTTGGTCCGGGTGGCCCAGGGCAGGCGGGTGTCGTCGCGGGACAGGATGCAGGCCTCGCTGGCCTCCCGGCCCATGGCGTCGGGGGTGTTGACGACGACGAGGTCCGCGCCCTTGGTCCGCATCTCCGCGCGGGCCTTGGCCTCGGCCTGCTTGCGGGGCGGGTCCTCCACCGCGAAGGCGATGAGGAGCTGCCCCGGCCGCTTGCGGGCCGACAGACCGGCCAGAAGGTCCTCCGTGGGGACCAGGCGAATCGTCACGGGGCCCCCGCTGCGAGGGATCTTGCCCTCGACGCGGTGCTCCGGGCGGAAGTCGCCCACCGCGGCCGTCATGACCAGCGCGTCGCACGCGGGGAAGTGCTCGTCCAGGGCGGCGGCGAGGTCGTCCACCGAGACGAATCGCACCGTACGGCACGCCGGGGGCGGGTCGAGGGCGACGGGTCCGGTCAGCAGCGTCACGTCGTGCCCCGCCCGGACCGCGGCGGCGGCGAGGGCATACCCCATCCGCCCGCTGGAGCCGTTCGTGATGAACCGCACCGCGTCGATGGGCTCCCGCGTCGGCCCTGCCGTGACGAGGACGTGCATGACGACAGAATAGCCCATGGACCAGAGCGGAGGAAGAGCAACGCGCGGGGAAACAGGCTCAATGGGAGGGGGGACTTGGGGAATCCCGGCAGTCAGGCCACTTCGACGACTTCCGCGGAAGCCGAGGCCTCGGGGATCGGCAGCCCGTCGGCCCGCATGCCCTCCAGATGCATCTCGATCGCCGACGCGATCATCTGCCGGGCTTTCTCCCGCGTCTCGCCCGTGGCGATGCAGCCGGGAAGATCGGGCACGTAGGCCGAGAAACCGTCGCCGGCTTTCTCAATGACGACCAGGTAGGCCATGGTGCTAGTCCTTCATTCCAGCCTGTTTGAGCACGCTGTTCAGCGTTCCCGGGGCGATGTCCTCTGAGAGCTTGCCCGCGATGGTTACCCGACCGGGCTTGACGGGATGCTTGAACTGGCGGTGGCTTCCTCGCTGGGACACTTGCACCCATCCGGCCCTCTCCACCAATCTTATCACAGCCCGCACGTTCATGAGCGGGTTTTCTCTGCTCCAGACAGCACTCCAATCGCCGCGGCGAGGATCTCGTCGGGCTCGGCCATGCGCCCGGGGCCGGTCGTGCCGCAGGCGAGGCGGCCGGCGGCGGGGCCCACGACGCGGATGCCGTATTCTCGCAGGCGGGCGAGGTTGGCCTGCGTCGGCGTTGCGAGCCACATCCGCGTGTTCATGGCCGGCGCGACGAGAACCGGGCAGGCGCCGTGCGCGCTGAGCGCCAGCGTGCTGACCAGGTCGTCGGCGATGCCGGCGGCCATCTTCGCCAGCACGTTCGCCGTGGCGGGTGCGACGACCATCAGCTCGGCCCGTTCGGTCAGCGCCAGGTGTTGGCTGGCGTAGTCCTCGCTGGGCTGCCACATCGTGGTGTGGACCTTTCGGCCGCTGAGGGCCTGGAAGGTCAGCGGCGCGACGAACCGCTGCGCGGCGTCGGTGAGGGCGACGCTCACGCCCGCGCCGGCCTGCACGAGCTTGCTGGTCAGGTCGGCGGCCTTATAGCACGCGATCCCCCCGGTGACGCACAGCAGGACCTCTCGCCCGTCGAGGGGGCGCTGCGCGGCGTCGGAATGACCGGCCGGGTCGCTCATGGTTCGGTGCGGCGGCGAGGGGCGGACCGGTCAGTCCACCAGCTCTTCCGGCGTGGGGATATCCGAATGCTCGTAGTCGATGGCGATCTTCTCCTCCAGGACCTCCTGGATCGCCACCTCCAAGTCGGTCATGCCCCGCCTGCGTTCCACCAGCGGCTTGGAGCCCTGCATCAGCTCCAGTATCCGCTTCTGGATCAGCGCCGTCAGCTTGAACTTGCCGCCGACCTTGTTGACGACTTCTTCGCTCTTCAGTGCCTCGATCATCGGTCCGGGGACTCCTGCTCTACGATTCGGACAACCTGGGCGACGGCGTCGGCCAGGTTGTCGTTGACGACACAATGCGTATACACGCCGCTCTGCTCGGCGGCCTTTCGTTCCGCCGCGGCCTTGGCCAACCGCCGCGCGATGGTCTTCTCGTCCTCGCTGCCCCGCCCGCGGAGCCGCCGGGCCAACTCCTGCTCGCTGGGCGGCACGATCAACACGAACTCGGCATCCGGGGCCTTCTCGTGAACCTGGAGGCCGCCTTGAATGTCGATCTCCAGGACCACGGTCTCGCCGTCCGCAATGGCCCGGCGCACGGGCTCGGCCGGCGTCCCGTACAGGTTGCCGAACACCTCCGCCCATTCCAGCAGCTCGCCGCGCTGCACCATCCGCTCGAACGCGGCGCGATCGACGAAGCGGTAGTCTCGCCCGTCGGCCTCGCCCTCTCGCGGGCGGCGCGTCGTGGCCGAAACGCTGAACGCCGCGCCCGTCCGCCGCAGCACTTCCCGCGTGATGGTGCTCTTGCCCGCGCCCGAGGGCCCGGTCAGTACGACGAGCTTGCCGCGTTGTCCCGGCCGGCTTCCCGTTTTCATGTCCGGGCCCGAGGAGGACCGCAGGTCCGAGGTCAGAGACGAAAGTCCGGAGAACACCTCGCCGAGCTCACGGGCGTTGTCCCGTGCCCTCTGACCCGCCGGTCACTCCACGTTCTGCACTTGTTCCTTGATCCGATCGATGGCGGTCTTGATCTCCACGACGGCGGCGGCGACCGCGCTGCTGTTCGCCTTCGAGGCGATCGTGTTCGCCTCGCGGAGCATCTCCTGGGCGATGAAGTCGAGTTTTCGTCCGGTCGGGCCGGCCTTCTCCACCGTCTGGCGGAACTGCTCCACGTGATGCGTGAGGCGCGAGATCTCTTCGGCGACGTCGCTGCGGTCGGCGAAGACGGCCACTTCGCGGGCGAGCTGGTCCTGGTCGATGGCCACCTTGCCTGCCCGCAGCAGGTCGGTGATGCGCTGCGTGAGCCGTTCCTGGTAGTCCAGGACGATCCGCGGGGCGGCCTGCTGGACCACGGCCAGGTGCTCCTGAACGGCGGCACACTGGCCGAGGAGATCGTCCCGCAGGGCGCTGCCTTCCTTGGTCCGCATTGCGACCAGCGCGGCGAGGGCCTGCTCGATCACGTCGAACATGCCCTGTCGCGTGCTTTCCAGCAGCTCCTCGACGCTGGGCGGCTCGCAGACGCCGGGCATTCCCAGCAGCGTGGCCAGGTCGATGCGGAGCATCGGGTTGGCCTCGACCCCGATGGGGCGCAACTGGTCGAGGTAGCTCGACAGCACGGTGGTGTTGATGCAGGAGGCGGCCCGCTCGTCCGGCAGGCGCATCTGGAGGGACATCGTCACCGTCCCACGCCGGACGTGCTGCCGGATGTGCTGCTCGACCTCGGTCTCCGTGCCCCACAGGGCCTCGGGCAGCTTGATCGAGCTCTTGAAGTACCGGTTGTTGACCGACCGGACCTCCACCGCGTATTCCACGCCGTTGATGTGTCCGGCGGCCGAGCCGAATCCCGTCATGGACCGTAGCATGGCAGTCCTTCGTGCGTCAGTTGCCGCCGCTCGCGGGGGCCGTGGCGGCCGGCGCGGTGGTCGGCGCGGGGGCCGTGGTCGGGGTTGGCGGCGTCGGCGCGGGAGCCGGCCCCGGCCGGGTCGCGGGCGCGACCGGACCGGGAGCCTTGCCGGGCTGATTGGCGTCCGCGGGGTACTCGCCCTCGGCAATGGGGGAGGGCGTCCACTCGCCGCGGTAGGCCCGGGCTCGGATCACCGTACCGGGCTCGATGCGGATCGGCCGGTCGTACCGGGCGGCGGTCTCGTCCGGGTCCTCGCCTTCGAGGGTGTAGTAGATGCTGGTCCCGCCGGTCTCGCAGGTGATCTCGACGCTGATCGGCTCGACGAGGGCCCTCGGCGGGGGAAGGAACTTCGGTGCGAGGACCCTCCCGACGCCCGGGCGGAACACCAGGCTGGTGATGACGGCCAGCAGCAGGAACAGGCCCGTCAGCACGATGGTCACCCAGGTGAACACGTCGCCGGTCCGCGTGCCGAACGCGCTGGAGCCCATGCCGCCGAACGCGGCGCCCAGGCCGCCTCCCTTTCCCTTCTGGAGCAGCACGATGACGATCAGAAGGAAACAGATAATCAGGAACAGCACGCCGAGAAACACATCCCAAAAGCCCATCGGCTTTCTCCAATCGCGACTACGTACGGGTCTAGCTACGAGGGGATACCCACAGAGGCTCAGAGGGCCCAGAAGCGGGGGAAGACTCGGTCAACATCCGACAGCCAACGAGTCCGCAACTCGCGGGCCCCAACGCGCCCCGTCCGTCCGGACACTCGGTTGCTGGTTGTTCCCGGCTCGCCGTTGAGATGGTACACCTCTTCTGCTCTGCGTCCTCTGCGTCTCTGTGGTCAGCTCATTGCAGCGGTTACTTCGCCAGCCCCACGCCGGCGTTGACGATGGCGGTGAAGTCGTCGACCTTCAGGCTCGCGCCGCCGACCAGCGCGCCGTCGATGTCCGCCCGGGCCAGCAGCTCGGCCGCATTGCCCGGCTTGACCGATCCGCCGTATTGGATTCGCGTCGCCTCGGCGACCTCCGCGCCGTACTTCGCGTTCAGCATGCCGCGGATCATGGCGTGCACTTCCTGGGCCTGGTCCGGGCTGGCCGTCACGCCCGTGCCGATGGCCCACACCGGCTCGTAGGCGATCGTGAGGGCGGTCATGGCGTCGGCGGAGACGCCCTCCAGGCCCACCTGCACCTGCGTGCGGACGACGTCGGCGGTGCGGTCGGCCTCGCGCTCTTCCAGCAGCTCGCCGACGCACAGGATCACGTCCAGCCCGTCGCCGAGGGCCTTGATGACCTTCCGGTTGATCCACTCGTCGGTCTCGCCGAACACGTGCCGCCTCTCGCTGTGCCCGAGGATCGCCACGCTGGCGCCCACGTCCTGGAGCATCGCCGTCGAGGTCTCGCCCGTAAAGGCCCCGTTGTCCTCGTAGAAGACGTTCTGGGCCATCAGGGCGATGCGCGTGCCGGCGAGGGCCTCGCCCACCGCGGCGAGGTACACGAACGGCGGGGCCACGCCGAGATCGACGGCGTCGACCGAGCCGATCGTCTCGGCCAGGCCCTTCGCCAAGGCCACGCCGCTCTCGCGCGACGTGTTCATCTTCCAGTTTCCGGCGATATACAGCTTCCTGCTCATGGGTTTTCCTTTGGGGTGCTCTCTTGGGGCATGACCGTCGGTCCGTCAGATCGCGTCGTCCGCTCTGGGGAAGCTGCCGAGGACGTTCATCTCGCCGCAGTGGTCCCGCGCCTCCTCCAGCGCCTCGATGAAGTTGGGGTCCTCGAAGTGGCCTTCGGCGTCCACGAAGAAGTAGTACTCCCAGTTGCGCCGCCGCGACGGGCGGGAGTCGATGTTCGTCAGGTTGATCCCGTGGCGGCTGAACACGTTCAGCACGTCCACCAGCGCGCCGACCCGGTGGGCCGTCGAGAACATCATCGCGGTCTTGTCGTTGCCCGTCCGCTTGGCCGCCTGGCGGGCGATAATGAAGAACCGCGTCAGGTTGTTCGGGTGGTCCTCGATGTTCGCGTACACGATCCGAAGGTCGTAGAGCTCGGCGGCCAGCTCCGAGCCGATCGCCGCGAGGCGGCTCTGCTCGGCGGCCATCTCCGCCGCACGCGACGAGCTGGCCACCGGCAGCAGCTCGACGCCCTGCATGCTGGTCGACAGCCAGTTGCGGCACTGGGCGAAGACCTCCGGCTTCGAGGCGATCGACTGGATCTCCTCGGGGGCGGATTTGGCCAGCAGGTTGTGGTGGATGGGCACGACCACCTCGCCGCAGACGTACACGTGGGCGGCCTCGACGAAGCAGTCCAGCGTGTCGATCACCCCGCCGCCGCTGGAGTTCTCGACCGGCGCGACGCCCAGGTCGCAGTGGCCGCGGGCGACCTCGTCGAAGACCCCGCGAATGTCCGCCAGCGGCCGGTACTCCACCGACGAGCCGAACTTGCGCTGCGCCGCCAGGTGCGAGAACGTCCCCTTGGGCCCGAGGTAGCCGACCCGCAACGGCTTCTCCAGCGCGAACGAGCCGCTCATCATCTCGCGGTAGACCGCTTGGAGCGAATGCTGAGGGATGGGCCCCTCGTTCAGCTCGGCCACGCGGCGGAGCACGGCCATCTCCCGGTCCGGCGCGTACACGGGCGTGCCGTCGGACTCCTTGGCCTTGCCGATCCGGACCACGACCTTCGCGCGCTCATTCAGCAGCGCGACGATTCGCTTGTCCAGCTCGTCGATCTCTCGCCGCAACGCCGCCAGATCGTCGGGGGGGTCGCTGTTGTTCTCTGCCATCTCAACCCTTGCTGCACTCGGCGCACAAGACAACCCGCCACGGGTAGTCTGGCCTTTGTACCGAGGCAGCCCCGGACGGTCAAGTGTTTTTGCGGGCGTGTCCGCCGCCGCGCGCGGGCCCGGGCGGATGCCCGCCCCGCCCGCCGCCCGACCGCCCTCGTCCTACGGCCCGAGCATTCGCTTCGTGACGGCGAACGTGAGCTTGCCGCTGAGCATCGGCTGCCAGGCGGGCCAGCCGCCGACCAACGCGCGCTGGAGGCGCGAGAGACGGAGGATGAACGGGTCGTATCCGTCGGGGCAGTACATCACCTGGACCGAGACCTTCGTGCCGGGCTTGCGCTGCCCGAGGTCGGGCGGCAGCACCAGGCCGATGCGCGTCTCCCGACTGTGGCGGACGCGCCGGGCGACCTCTCGCGCGGGAAGGGCCGCCTTCTGCGGGCGAGTGGCAAGGAGCTTGCCGGCGACCCACCAGCGGGCCAGCAGCAACTCGTCGGGCTGATCGATCATCGGCGCCTGCGAGCGAATCACGAGGTCGTTCCCGTCGAGCGACAGATCGAGCGGATAGGGATACCGGCCTGCCTTCACCTCCCGCAGCCGCCCGTCGTAGTAGCGGGGCTCGTACTGCGGCCAGGGCGGAAGCCGGCCGGGCAGGAAGCCCGTCTTGCCCGGCTGTGCCCGCAGCGCCTCAAACTGCTGATCGGCCTGGAGGCACCAGATCGGCACGCGGGGGGCGTATCGCGGCAATGCCGGTTGGAGAGTATTCTCAACCCGGTATTTCGCCGGCTCGCGGTCGCGGGGGACGGACTCATCCCGGCGGGCGAGGACGCGCCACGCACAGGCCCGGTCCGCCTTGACGACCACTTTGCGCCTCTGGATCATGTGCAGGTCCGGGCCCCAGACGGTCAGCCACCACTCGCCCTTGGCGACGGCGGGAATCGCCGCCGCGTAGAGCCGCTGGTCGTCTTTCCCGCCCCCCGCGACCGAGAGGTGCATTACCGTCTCCGTTGCCCGGTGGATCTTCGCGTTTCCCGGCTCCACCGTCACGCTGACGGGCCCGAGCGTGTGCGAGCGAACGTGCCGCATCGAGGTCCGCGTTGCCCGCCGCCGGTCGTCCTCCGTGCCGATGAACTTGGTGTGGCAGACGAGCAGCCACCACGGCCCGGCGTCGTCGCCCGGGTCGGCCAGGCCCAGGCGGACGTCCCAATGGTCGATGACCGCCGCCGCGTCCAGTGTCCGCAGCTCGTCCAGGCTGCGGACGTCCGGAATGGCCTTCGCACCCCCGGCCGTGACGGCGACGACAAGACTGCATACCAACGCGTCCATTCCCGTGTCCCTTTCGATGCTCCACAGGGGATTGACCTGTCGAGCCCGAAGGTTTCAGGGCCTCCGGGCGTCGGCTCCGAGGGTGCCCGGAAGCCCCCGGCCTTTCAGGCCCGGACGACCCGGAGCCCCGAGACCTCCGCCAGTGTGTCGTAGTCCCTGTCGCGATGCAGAACGGCGGCGTCGTGCTCCAGGGCGATGGCCGCGATGATGCAGTCGATCGTGCTGCGGACAGGCCGGCCGCGGCCTTGGGCCGCTTGGAACAAGTCCGCGGCAACGCAGTACGCGTTGCGAGGCGCGAGCAGGTAGATCAAGGCATCGAGGGCCCCACGGACGGCCCGCCGTTGCCTTGCATTCCGGATTCCCTGCAGCACCTCGGTCAGCACCACGCCGCAGATACACACGTCCTCGCCCTCGTCAAGCGCCCGGGCGAGGCGCCGGGCACCGGGCGTGTTGTCGTTGCGGAAGTGGTCCACCCAAACGCTCGTGTCCGCCAGGATCATCCCAACTCCCTGGTGCGGCGCGTTTCGTCCAGGTTCCCCCGCCACTCTACCTTGCCCCGAAGTGCCAGGATCTTGCGCTGGTTGCCTCGGCGGACCAACTCTCGCAGGGCGTGGTCGACAATCGCCCGCGTCGTGCGGATCCCGGTGAGCTCCTTGGCCTGACTCACCAGGTTCTCATCCAGGACCACGTTGGTGCGTTTCATGGTCGCGCTCCCTGAGTTCGATACACATTCTACGACGAAAAAAGTGTATTGTCAACGGGAACCCTCGCCGCCCCCGCCCTCCCCGGCGGATTGGGCGAGGAACGCCACGGCCTCGGGGACCCAGCCGCCGGCCCAGTGGTGCTTGCGGCGGGGGCCGTCCCGGTAGGCGTGCGGGACCTTCAAGGCCTGGAGCTGCTCGCGGATGCGCTCGTGGTGAGGCCGGAAGCTGCCGTAGCCGAACAGGCCCAGGCGCCGGCCGGCGCGGAGCGTTCCGGCCGCCCGTGCCAGCAGCGTTGGGACGTGGTACTTCGCGAAGTTCGCCTGGGTGGCGAAGATGCCCCCCATGCCGAACCGGTCGGGCTTCGGCTGGGTGAGGGGCGCGTCCCAGGCGGCGGCCTTCTCGAAGACCTCCGGGTGTCGCAGCAGCAGGCTCCACGCCCCCCAGCCGGACTGGCTGACGCCGAGCAGCAGCCGCCCGGCCCGGCCGGGCACGACGGGGTAGGTCCGCTCGACGAAGGGCAGCACGTCCGTCAGCAGGTAGCTCTCCTGGCGGATGGACGGGTCGGTGGGATGGTCGGCGTACCAGGGCAGGTGGGAGAACGTGGGATACACGCAGATCAGCCCGTACTTGTCGTGCAGGCCGAGCTTGCGGACCTCCGCCAGGCCGTCGCCGTACCGGTGCTCGTCGAGTTTCTCGACGGGCAGGACGTAGAGCACGCGGGCGGGGTGGGCCTTGTCGATCTTGTCGGGCACGAGCACGCGGAGCTTTGTCTCTCCCGCCTGGCGGGGGGACTGGACCGTGTGAACAAGAAAGCCTTGGGTGTCTCCTTCTGCCTCCCTGAAGCGAGCAGGCCTTGGCACGGAAGCGGCAGGGCGTTCTCGGCTCGTCGCCATGGTTGTGAATAGCGCAACGGAAACAGCCGCAAGAGAACTGCTTACGGCGGCCCGGCGGGTTGTCCCAACTGCCATTGCCGTCTGCCGGTTCCGCCCACGCGATCCGGCAAAGACACCGATCACTCCTCGAAGCGTTGCCATGCCGGGGGGTCCTTGAGCTTATAGAGCATCTCGCCGGCCTTGGGGACGTAGAGGCGGCCTTCGTCCTCCCGGCCCTGCCAGTCGGCCACGTCGATCCCGCCCGGGTCGCGCCAGCCCAGGCCGATCGCACGGCAGGTCGCCTCGGGAATCTGCGTGGCCAGCGTCACCTGCACCCGCGGCCGCTCCACGCCGCTGTCGTACGTGCCGATGCCGCGCACGTGCGTCGAGTGGGCCAGCACGCCCCAGGGGTAGTCGGCGAAGCGTTCCCACTGGCCGAGGAAGTAGGGCAGGCAGTGGTAGCCGATCTCGCGGATGATCCGCCCGTGGGTCTCGGAGATCTCCTTGAGGTGCGGGGCGTAGATAATCAGCTCCCCGCCGTCGGCGACGACGGGCTCCATCTTGTACATGCACTTTGCCGCTACCCACAACTCGTCGTACATCTCCGGGGCGCGGGAGAGGACGCTCTCGTAGGGGGCGTCGACGTACGTCACGTGCACCTCGTTGGAGAGGTTCGCCGCCATCGACCAGGCCTCCACCACGCCGCCGAAGTAGAGTCCCGCCAGGTCGTGGCCCTTGACCACCATGCAGAGGGCGGCGCTGCGGACGGGCACACTCTCCAGGGCCCGGTGCAGCAGCCGGCGAACGGGCGTCCATTTCGTGCCGATGATCTTCGGGCACGTGATCAGCGCGCCCAGCCAGTGGAAGAAGTTCAGCAACTCCTCCCCGCAGACCCCCGGGAAGAAGTACTTCGCCCCGCCGCTGAAGCCCACCACCTCGTGCGGGAAGACCGGCCCGCAGATCAGCACCACGTCGTATTCCAGCAGCCGGGCGTTGATCGTGACGTCGATGTCGCGGGCGAACCGCTCGATGGACGGGTCCATCAGCTCGGCGATCTGCCCCCGCTCGATCCGCCCGAGGGTCGCCAGGGCGGTGGGGTTGTCCCACTCGTGGTTGAAGACCTCGCTGCCGGCGAACACCTGCCCCCGCGTGCCTGGCTCGCAGCCGAGCAGCTTGTCGATCGCCTCCTCGCTCAGCGCCGGGTGCGTGCCCAGGGCGATCAGGAAGTCGAGCTTTCGCGCCCGCGGCCCGACGGCCGCATGGAGCAGCCGGCAGACCTCCGGCAGCGGGCAGGTCCGCGTGTGATCGGGGATGACCACCAGCACGCGCTTTCCGTCCGGCCGAAGGCCGTGGGCCACCTTCGCCACGACCTGCCGCACCTGCTCCGCCGTCACCGCCCCGTCCGCCTGTCCGTAGCCAAAGCCGTCCATCCGTCTCTTCTCCTGTCGGTTTCGGCTGCATCGTAGCAGGGATACGGGGGAGGCAGGGAGGAAAAACGTGCCCGATAATACGAAAAACCTAGCAATATCACAGTGTGTTGCCCGTTTATATAACAAAGGGCGACATGGGCTGCCGACGGGCCCTGTCGGAGCGGAACGAGAGGCGGCGATGTGTCGGCTGCCGGGGGTACGACACAACGGGGACACGTCGTTACATTTTTAAATAAAGAGCGTTACGATCGAACACCCTCCAGGCGATTCTCGCGGGACAGACACAAAAACGACACAACCTGGCCGGGCTGGCGGGGCAGCGGGCGCCGGAGAGAGGACGGGGCGGCGCCGGCGAGGGGCGAGGCCGATGGGACGAAGGAGCGGCGACTCACCTTGGCGGCGGGATCGGCCGATTATAGAATGACGGGCCGGCATTCGGGGTCTGTTGCCAGGACGTAAGACCGTGAGATCGTTGATCCGTGGACTCATGGACTCGGGCGGCGCGGAGGTCCTGTTCCGGGGCCCGCGCCGGCCCCAGGGCGCTCGGGTGCAGCTTCTTACGAAGGAAACGAGGTAGCCCGGATAGTGCAGAGCAACCGCAGAGGCTGCAGATTTAACAGAGGTAAGGCGTTTATGCATAGAAACTTAGATCAGATTCTCTCTTCTGGATCGCTCCCGCGCAGGAACACACTGTTCGCGATCAGAAGGGGTAGTTCCTGATGTAAGTCTTTGTTATGCAATTACCTCTGCGCCCTCTGCGTTCTCTGCGGTGAATAATCCGGGTTAGCGGAGCAACGAGTCAACGAAGGCTTGGCGAGGCGCCGTTCTCGGCCGGTCAACCGGTCAACCAGTCAACCGACACCCGTGGTGTGAAAGGCGTTCCATGATCGTAGTGCACGTGACCCATGAGGCGGTGGAAAAGATCGGGGGGATCGGGGCGGTGATTGCGGGGTTGACGACGACGGATGCCTACACCGAGGCCGTCGAGCGGACCATCCTGCTGGGCCCGCTGCTGTCTACCGACGCGCCCGTCAATCGCCGGCTGGGCGAGGGCGGGCACGTGATCTACAGCTCGCTCGACGCGATCACACCGCCGGAGTGGCGGCAGAAGTTTCTGGCCATCGAGAAGACCTACGAGGTGGGCATCATCTACGGCACGCGGCAGGTGCAGGACGCCTGCACGGGCAAGGCGGTGGACGTGGAAGTGCTGCTGGTGGACGTCTTCCACGCCAACCGCCACCGGCTGGACCTGTTCAAGGCCGAGCTGTTCAAGAAGTTCCTCGTGCCCAGCGACCGGTTCGAGAGCGTCTGGGAGTACGAGGAATACGTCCGCCTCGCCGAGCCGGGCTTCGAGGCGCTCAAGGCCGTCGGCGCGAACAACGGCCAGCAGATGCTCCTGCTGTCTCACGAGTACATGGGCATGCCGACGGCGCTGAAGGCGGTGCTGGACGGCGCGCCCCGGACGCGGACGGTGTTCTACGCGCACGAGGTCGCGACGGTCCGGCCGATCGTCGAGAAGGCCCCCGGACACGACACGATGTTCTACAACGTCATGGAGCGCGTCGCGGCGGACGGGCGAACGTGCGAGGACGTGTTCCCCCAGGTGGCGGAGAACTACAAGCACCCGCTGGTGAAGGCGGCGCGGTACTGCGACCACGTCTTCGCCGTGGGGGATTACGTGGTGGACGAGTTGAAGTTCCTCGACCCTCACTTCCAGACGATGGACATCGACCTGGTGTACAACGGCATTCCCGCCGAACAGATCACGTTCGAGCAGCGGCTGGCCAGTAAGGGCCTGCTCCAGCAGTATGCCGAGACCCTCACCGGCAGGCGGCCGGACTGGATCTTCTCGCACGTGGCGCGCCCGGTGCTGAGCAAGGGCATCTGGCGGGACCTGGCAGTTCTGCATCACCTCGAGCCGATCCTCGCCGAGCGCGGGCAGACGGTGGTGTACTTCATGCTGGGCACGCTGGCCGGGCAGCGGCGCCGGCAGGACATCCGCCAGATGGAGCGTGTGTACGGCTGGCCGGTGGCCCACGAGGAGGGCTACCCGGACCTGTGCTCGGGCGAGGAAGTGGTCGGGCGGATGTTCGACGACTTCAACCGCAACCACGAGGCGTCGCGGGCCATCCTCGTCAACCAATGGGGCTGGTCCGCGCAGGTCTGCGGCGACCGAATGCCCGGGGCGTCGACCTTTGCGGACCTGCGGCGGGGCACGGACCTGGAGTTCGGCCTCAGCGTGTACGAGCCGTACGGCATCAGCCAGCTCGAGCCGCTGAGCTATGGGGCGATCTGTCTCGTGTCGAATGTCTGCGGGTGCGTCGGGTTTGCCCGGCGCGCGGAGCAGGGCCTGGCGTCGGATGCGTGCAACGTCATTGAGGCCGACTTTCTGAGCGTGCCGGCCGACGCGGACCTGGGGCGTCTGCTGGCCCTGTCGATGGACGAGCGGGATGCGGTGGAGGCGGCGGAATCGGAGCGTCTGGCGCGCTGCGTGGCGGCGTGCCTGGTTCAAGACCAAGCCGTGCTGGAAGCGCGGATCCAACGGGGGTACGAACTGGCGCGCCGCATGAGTTGGGAGCACGTGGTGAGCGAGTATCTCCTGCCCAGCCTGACCCGAACGGCAGAGGAGGAGTGATCCTGGTGGCGTTTCGCGTTCTCTTGGAATAGTCCCAATAGTTTCTTCCTTGACGCGTTGCCAAACCGCCCGTACATTCGAAACGCCCAACGGTCGCGCAAACCCGGAAGAGACAATACTATGAGACTGTCACCTGCTGCTGAGCTGGCGGTGCGGGGTGTCGTGGTTCTCGCCAAGTACTACGGTGAAGGCCCTACCACGCTGAAAGTGATCTGTGCCGCCCGTGACCTGCCAAAGCAGTACCTGGTCAAGCTATTCTCACTCCTGGCCAAGGCCAACATCATCACCGCAATCCGTGGCAAGCGGGGGGGCTACATCCTCTCGCGTGATCCGGAGGACATCACGCTGCTGGAGGTGATCGAGGCGATCGAGGGTCCGATCGCGCTGAACTTCTGTCAGCATACCCCGCCCAAATGCGACGAGCTTGATTGCCCGATGCGGCCGCTGTGGTCGGAGCTTCAAGAGTTGATTCGTGAGAAGCTCGGGGCGATGACAATCGGCGGGTGCATTGCGATCAAGGACCGTCAAGTAAAAACGGGCCAGATTGCCCCGGATTAGGGTCATGACCCTAATGGCCCTAACATATTCTTAGTATATGACTTGTGATTTGTGATGGGCCCGAGCTTCGGAAAAACATGAAAAGTCGGAAAAATTTCATCAACCTCTTCCCGGTTTGTGCCGTATACTAAGGCTAGAGCGAGCGAGAGGGGCCTCCCACCTTTTGGGTCCCTCCGGCCGACAGGGTTTTCGTCCTCCTTTCCCCTGTCGGCCGTGTTTTTGCGCTGAACTCCCCACGATGGCGCCCGATGGCCGCGCAAAAAGAACGGGCTCGCACCGTGGCGAGCCCGAGAACTCCGGTTGGAATGGCCGCGGGAATCAGTGCGTCAAGGCATAGGCGAACATGTTCACGCCGAGGCGGAGGGCGTCTTCGGAGGCATAACCGCGGTTGTACGCGAAGCTCAACTGCTCCCAGCCGTTGGAGAGACTCAGGGGGGAGTAGACCACGCCGAGTTGGCCGTCAATCTCAATGCCCTCCATCACCGGTGCGTTCAGTGAGGGGTTCTGGGCCTTGACCACGCTGTCGTAGTCCACCGTCTGAATCTTGTAGGGCATCTGGAACATCGGCGAATCGCCGGGGTCCAGGGCCTTGAGCTGGGACGTGGGCAGGACGCGCTTGATCTCGCGGCGGAAGGCGACGTCGAATGCCTTTTTGCCGGCCGCGGCGTCGGCGAGCAGGACCCCGCCGCTTTGGAGATAGGTGCGGAGGCGGGCGATCTCCGCGTCGGAGAATTTGAAGTCGCGGAGGCCCGTGAGGTACAGCACGGGGTGCTTGAACACGTCGACGTTCGCCAGCTCGACGGCTTCGCGCTTGAACTGGACGTTCAGCGTGGTGTTCTGCTGGATGTACTTCATCAGGTTCGGCAGGGCGTGCGGCGTGGGGTCCCAATCCCCGCCGTGGCGGATCTGGGCGATGACCAGTTGATCGCGCGTCTTGTCGCCCTGCTCGTGGAAGATCTTCTGCGTGCCCCATGCGCGGGCGTACTGGAAGTTGGCGAGGACCGTCGTGATGATGTTCACCCCCAGCTTCACGGCATCGTCCTGGTGATACAGGATGCCCCCCTGGATCGGGTTCTGCTCCACGTCCCACCCGCAGTTCAGGTCGATGGGGCTGAAGACGATCGCCGGCCGGCACCCGAGGTAAACCGCCTCCAGCATCGGCGGGCGCTCGATGAACGGCTTGTCGTCGATCCGGATCCGCATCTTGCGGATCGGGTAATAGGCGTTGAACAGGGGCGAGTCGGTGTCGAGCATCGCCAGCTTGCGGTCCGGAAACAGGCGAACCACCTGCTTGCGGGCGGACTCCCGGAACTCGGGCCGGCCGCACTGGGCGTGCAGGACGAGCGTGCCGCCGTCGTACAGGTAGCGGCGGAGCTTGGCGAGCAGGTCGTCCGGCAGTTCCGGCATGGCGGTGTGCCCGGTGACATAGAGCAGGGGCATCTCGGCCGGGTCCCACGAGAACTGGCTCAGGGAGGTGGGCAGGTAGCGGTAGCGGATGTTCAGCTTGTGATTGGCGAACTTCATCAGCCGCTCGATGTCGATGGACGTCGTCTGGAACGCGCTGACGCGCATCCGCTTGCCTTCGACGATCTTGAACCGCGTCTGGGAGAAGTTGATCATGCCCACCAGGCCTGGCGGGGCGGGCTGACGCTTGCGCTCGGAGCGGCGCAGCGGCGTGGCCGGCAGCGGCAGGGGCGGGATGCCCTCGGCGGCGCTTCGGCGATGGGGCTTGGCCTTGGGCGGCTTGAGCTTGGGGTTCTCCCATTCTCCGGCGGCCGGGGCCACGACGGCTGCGAACATCGCGCACGCCAGCATCCCCGCGATCCACGTTTTCATGCGAGTTGGCATTTATCGACCTCCAGCACGCACGGCCTGAGTTTCCGCGGAGCGCACGCTGCGCCCGCGTCGTACACCTTCGGCAAGTACGCACATTCCCTATACCTATTAGTATAACGCGATTTGGGGGGCGGGGGGTTGGCAAGTGCGCGGAAAAACGACGCGTGCGCCTCGGCGTTCTGACCGCTGGGTCACGCGGGGCCGCAGGAAGGCGGGTGCATCGAACAGCGCGTATGCCGCGGGGGCGCGACCCCGCGGCTTGGGGAAGACGGGCCTGATTCGGGTTCGGAAGGCGTCAGCTTCCGGTCAGGTCGCGGATGCGGTTGTGGCTCCACTGCACGTTGCTGGCGTTGAACTGCTCGTGCAGAATGACCTGCCGGTAGAGCTCGATGGCCTTCGCGCGATTGAGCAGGCGGAGGTCGTGCACGGTCGCGGCCTGGAATCGTGCGGGCTTGGTGATGTTCGGGTCCCACTGCCACGCCCGCTCGTACCAAGCCACGGCGCGGAGGTTCTCGTTGAAGTACTCCTTGTAGATTTCGCCGATGTGGTAGGCCGCCAGGGCGATCTTCGTGCTCCGCGGGTAGAGGCGGACCATGCGCAGCAGGATGCCCAGGGCCTGGCGCTGCTTGGGGTAGCTGGTGGTGAGAAACGTGTGCAGCAGGCCCTTGCCCTGCTCGTGGAGGGAGATGGCCTTCTCGTACATCTCGTCGGCCTGGGGGATGACCTCGACGGGCTTCAGGTCGGCGGGGGGGACCTCCGCATCGAGGATGTACAGGTACGTTCGCACCGGGTCGAAGCGTTCCAGGACATTGGCGACGCGCTCGGCCTTATACGACCCGGGCGTCGTCTGGCGGTAGTAGGCCACGAGGTCCTGCACGGCCTTCAACCATGCCTTGCGCGCGGAGACGACATATTCCACGAGAAGGTGCTCGTCGGCGTTTTGAAGGGACTCGCCCGCGGGCTCGGAGATGTCGGCCAGACCCTCCCAGGTGAACCTCTGCGCGGTGGCGAGGTTGTCCAGCTCGCGCTCGGTCCAGCGGTGCTTGTCGAGATTGCCGGTCCGGCTGTAGTAGTTCTGGAGGACGACGAGCCGGTAGCGGTACTCGACGCGGGCCTTCTCCGCGGCGAGGACGGCCTCGCGTTCGGCCGAGTTGCCTGCCACAACCGAGAGGGCCTTGGGCGCCTTGTGGCCGGCCGTCTTCGGCTCGGACGGCGGCAGGTTGCAGCCGACCAGCGTCCAGGCCAGCAAGCCCGTCGCCACTGCGTACGCCATCGTCTTGGTCATTTGGGCAGCTCCTTCGCGTTTTCCCAGGCCCGCGGCGCCGCTCCAGGCGAACCGCCGGGGCTGCGGACATTATGCGCGGGCGTTTCTGCGGCTGCAAGGCTTTCGGCGCGCGACCTTTGGCGCCGCGGGCGGGCCCGGCCTGTCGGAGAAGCACTACCCTGCCCGCCGGAATTGTGTTAGTAGAGTACGAGGCCGGCGAGGAGCAAGACACGCCCCGCCGGGCTCGTGCGGACCGAACCGAGACCATGCAAGGCCGAGACAAGACACCCACCGGCGCTCTGATGTCGTCTTTCCAGCGGACGGGAGACGCCGAGGCGTTCGCCCGGCTCGTCTCGCGTCTGCTCGCGCCGGCCTCGGGGGTCGCCCAGCAACTGCTTTCGGACCGCTCCCTCGTGGAAGACGCCGTGCAGGAGGCGTTTCTCCGCGTGGTGCGGAACCGCGCCCGGTACGACAAGTCCAAGGCGTTTACGAGCTGGTTCTACGCGATCCTGCGCAACGTCTGCCGGGACATGCTTCGCAGCCGGGCCCGACGAACGAAGCTGATTCAGGAAGCGGCCTTCCACCGCTCGCCGTCGGTGGAGTCCGACCCGGCCCCGACGGGCGAGGTCCTTGGGCTTCTGGACCGTCTGCCCGGCGGGGAACGGAACGTGCTGATGCTTCGCATCGTGCACGACCTGACGTTCCGGGACGTCGGCGCGGCGTTGGGCATCTCGGAGGAGGCGGCCAAGAAGCGGGCCCAGCGCGGGCTGAAGCGCCTGCGGGAGAAGTACGTTGCCCGGCAGCGCCGGGCGGCGGCCCTCGCTTCGGTGCGCGTGGGGTGAATCTCGTCGGCCTTCGGTCCCGAATCGCCTGCGGGGAGCGTATGGATCGAGAAGGCGCCTTGACGGGCAGAACCGATGGAATGCGACGAGACACGCCCACGACTCGAGCTCTACGTGCTCCAAGGCCTGGCGCCCTTTGAAAGGGCCCGGGTGAAGGACCATCTCCGCGGCTGCGCCGAATGCCGACGCGTCGTGGCGGACTACCGTGCCCTCGTCGGGGAGATGCGGTCCGCTTCGGCTCGCGTGCTTCCCGGGCCGGCGCTCGCGGCGTCCGTGCGATCCGCCGCGGCGGTCGAGCTCCGTGCCACGCGGCGGCGGGTCTGGCTGCGGAACGCCTCGCTCGTCGCGGGCGGCGTGGCGGCCGTGCTGCTGATCGGCATCGTGCTGTCGGACCCGGGCTCGCGCACGTCGGGCCGGCGGGCCGCCGGCACGCCGGAGAAGTGGCGCTACGGCGGGGCCCCGGCCGTCCCGGCGTCCCTGGCCGATGCGGTGGTCGTTCGCGGCTCGAGCATCTACTCCCTCCGCGGCTGCGAGGGGGGGCTGTGCGTGGTGGCGGTCGACGCCGTCACGGGGCGGGAGCGATGGCAGGCCGAGAGGCCCTGCCAGGGCTATCTCGCGGCGGACAGGGACCGCGTGTTCTGCCTGGCGGCCGCGGGGCCGGCGCGGCTGGAGCTCGTGGCCCTGGGCGTTGACACGGGCGCGGAGCTGTGGCGCAAGACGGTGCAGGCGCGGGGTTCGCTGCTCGCCCCGACCCCCCCCGTGCCGTTGGGCGACGACCGCGTCTGCTGGACGTCTCGCTCCACGCTGTGCGTGATGGACGCCGCCTCGGGGCGCGTCCTGTGGGAGAGAACGCTGGGCGGCGGGGGGGGCGTCTCCGCCGCCGCGGCCGGCGACAAGCTCTACGCCGCGACGAGCGAGGCCCTGCACTGCCTGGACCTCGCTTCGGGGCGGGACCTCTGGACGGAGAGCCTGGCCGCCGCCGTGGCCGGGCGCGGCCGCCCGCTGATCGATCTTGCCGACGGGCGGGCCTACCTCGCCTTGCCCCGCCGGGGGGGGCGCGGAACGCTGGTCTGCATGGACCTGGCGACGCGAAGCATGCTCTGGCAGGCGATGGCCCCGGACGTTCGCCACCTGCTGGCCACACCCGGCGCGGTCGTGCTGCGTGGCCAGGACGTGCGGGCCCACGACGGCCGAACCGGCCGGACGCTCTGGGCACGCCCCGCCGAGGGCTGTGGCCCGTTGACCCGGGACGCCGGCCTGGTCTACTGCGTGGACTCTGGCGGCAACGGCCGACTGCTGGCCCTGGAGCCGGCTACCGGTCGGTCCGCGTGGGAGATCGCCGGCATCCGTTCCTGCGATGCCTTCCGCCGCGTCGGCCGGACCGGCTACGTCAAGACCCACGACGGTGTGATCCACGCCATTGCCCTGCGGAGGCCGTGATCCCACCGGCCTCGTCCGCCCCCCTGGACAGCGGCGCCCGGGCGTCGTACCATGCCTTCGACGTTCCCGGCCGTCCCGAGAGCGTCGATCCGGAAGGAAGGGCACGCACGATGAAGCCAGTCCTGTACACGTTCGCGCTGGGCGTCGCTGCCCTCGTCTCCCGGGCGGCCGGCCCGGCTGCGGGACAGACGACCCGACCGGCCGACGCCAACGCGGTGCTGGAGCAGGTCGTCGCGCTGGCGGGTGGGCAGATCAACACCCCGGACAGCCAAGGCCGGACCTGGCTGCATCGGTCCGTGCAGGAGGGGTACGACCGAGCGGTCGAACTGCTGCTGCGCAAGGGCGCCGACGTCCACGCCCGCGACCGGGAGGGCCTCACGCCGCTGCACGTCGCCGCCCAATGGGGGCGGCAGGCCGCGGCGGCCTTGCTGCTGGGCAAGGGCGCGGACGTCAACGCCAAGGACAACGTGCGAATGACGCCCCTGCACCTCGCCGCTCGCGAGGGTCGCAAGCCAATGGTCGAGTGGCTCCTGGCCCGGGGCGCAGACCTCAACGCCCGCACGCGGCGTGGCTTTACCCCGCTGCACCTGGCCACGCAGGAAGGCCACCGGGCGCTGATCGAATGGCTGCTGGCCAAGGGGGCCGATATCCACGCGAGGACGAACACGCGGGCGACGCCGCTGCACCTGGCCGCCAAGGCCGGGGACGTCCAGACGGCCGAGACGCTGATCGCCGAGGGCGCGAACCTCGCCGCGCGGGACAACCTCGGCAACACCACGCTGTACGCCGCGTGCTGGGAAGGGCACCTGCCCATGGCCCGGATGCTGCTGGGCCGGGGCGCCCGGCGGGACGAGGCGAACAACAACCAGTACACGCCGGTGCACGTGGCCGCCCAGGAAGGCCACAGGGAGCTGCTGGCGTTCCTGCTGGACGGGGGTGCGCCCGTGGACGCCAAGGCGCGGTTCGGCAACACGGCGCTGCACCAGGCGTGCTACCGCGGGCACGCGGAGGTCGTCGACCTGCTGCTCGCGAAGAAGGCCGACCTCCGCGCCCGCATGGCCGACGGGGCCACAATGGTCCATTGCGCCGCGTTGGGCGGGCGGACGGATATCCTGGAGCTGCTGCTGGGAAGGGGGCTGAAGGTCGACGCCCGCATGACCGACGGCGCGACGCCGCTGCACCGCGCGTGCGAGAACGGCCACCTCCGCGCCGCCGAGCGGCTGCTGCGCAAGGGCGCCGACCTCGCGCTGGCCAACCGCAACGGCATGACGGCGCTGCACTGGGCGGCCCGCAACGGCCACCGCGCGGTCGTGGTGCTGCTGCTGGAAAAAGGCGCGAAGATCGCCGCCCTCGCCCAGGGCAAGATCACGCCGCTCCATCTCGCCGCCGCCAACGGGCGCGAGAGCACCGTGGCCCTCTTGCTGGCCCGGGGCGCGGACCCGGCCGCCCAAGACGCCGCCGGGCGAACGCCGCGGGACCACGCCCGCGCGGCCAAGCATGCCGACGTGGCCGACCTGCTCGCCCGTTCGCCCGCGAAGGGCCCGACGACACAACCGTGAGAAGCCCCGGCAACGGTCCGCGGGGCCGGGGCCGGGAGTATGAGCAGTACGCTGGAACGAAGGAGAAGAGAAATGGCACGAATCGGCGCTGCGGTAATTGGCGCGGGGTTCATGGGCCCGGTGCATACGGAAGGCCTGCGACGGGCCGGGGTGGACGTCAAGGGTATCCTCGGCGTGGACGAGGCCGAGTCTCGATCCGCGGCCGAGGCGTTGGGTCTCCCCAAGGCCTATGCGTCGTTCGACGAGGTGCTTGCCGACGGCGAGGTCCAGTCCGTTCACCTCGCCGTGCCCAACCGCCTGCACTACGAGATGGCCAAGAAGGCCCTCCAGGCCGGCAAGCACGTCCTGTGCGAGAAGCCGCTGTCGATGACCTCCGCCGAGTCGGCCGAGCTGGTCGAGCTGGCGGCGGCCCGTCCCCATCAGGCGGCCGGCGTGAACTACAACATGCGGTTCTACCCGCTATGCCTGGACGCGCGGGCCCGCGTGACGGCCGGCGAGATCGGCGAGATCTTCCACGTCACGGGCAGCTACGTGCAGGACTGGCTGTTGTACGAGACGGACTACAACTGGCGCGTGCTGGCCGAGGAGGGCGGCGCGCTGCGGGCGGTGGCGGACATCGGCACGCACTGGCTGGACATGATCCACGCGATCACCGGCCTGGAGGCCGAGGCGGTCTGCGCGGAGCTCAAGACCGTCCACCCCGTCCGCAAACGCCCCCTCGGCGAGGTCGAGACGTTCAAGGGCAAGGAGGAGACGCACGTCCAGACCGAGCCGATCGACATCACGACGGACGACTACGGCTGCGTGATGATCCGCTATGCCGGCGGCGCCTGCGGGTGCCTGTGCGTCTCTCAGGTGACGGCCGGGCGGAAGAACTGCCTGCGGTTCGAGATCGCCGGCTCGAAGAAGGCCCTGTACTGGAACAGCGAGCAGCCGAACGAGATGTGGATCGGCGAGCGGGCGGAGGCCAACCGCAGCCTGCTTCGCGACCCGTCGCTGATGGGGCCGATGGCCCGCGGGGCGGTCAGCTACCCGGGCGGGCACAACGAGGGGTACGGCGACACGTTCAAGCAGTGTTTCCGGGCGTTCTACGGGTACATCGCCGCCGGCGACTTCACCGCGCCCGCGCCGTTCGCCACCTTCGCCGACGGCCACCGCGAGGTGCTGCTCTGCGAGGCGATTCTCCGCAGCGCCCGGTCCGGTGAATGGACCCCCGTCTGACGGGATCCATAACGATGGGCGGGAGCGTCGGGTTCCGCACCCCAAGCCCCCGTGTGGCGACACGTGGGCAGGGACGCTCCAAACGGTCTCGCCTCGTTGGCTCCAACAGGAACTGAACAACAAGAAGGAGACGCCCATGCAACTCGGATTCGTCAGTGCGATTCTGCCCGACCTGTCCCTGGAAGAAGTGTTCGATTTTGCCGCCGCCGAGGGGTTCCAGTGCGTGGAGCTGATGTGCTGGCCCGTCGGCAAGGCCGAGCGGCGGTACGCCGGCGTCACGCACGTGGACGTGACGGACTTCGGCGAGGCCGAGGCGCAGAAGGTCAAGGACCTCGTCGCGGCCAAGGGCGTCGAGATCAGCGGCCTGGGCTACTACCCCAACGCCCTCTCGCCCGACGCCGACGAGGCCGCCGTCGCCGTCGAGCACATCAAGAAGGTCATCGCCGCCTCGGCCCGGCTGGGCGTCAACCGGATGAACACCTTCATCGGGCGAGACTGGTCCAAGAGCGTGGACGACAACTGGCCCCGGTTTATGGAGACCTGGCCGGGGATTATCGAGGTTGCCGAGCAGCAGGGCGTGCGTGTCGGCATCGAGAACTGCCCCATGCTCTTCAGCGCCGACGAGTGGCCCGGCGGGAAGAACCTCGCGCACTGCCCCGCCGTCTGGCGGCGGATGTTCGAGGCGATCCCCAGCGACCACTTCGGCCTGAACTACGATCCGTCGCACCTCGTCTGGCAGCAGATGGACTACGTCGCCCCGCTGTGGGAGTTCGCCGAGCGGATCTTCCACGTCCACGCCAAGGACGTGCGGGTGGACGACGACAAGCTGGACGACGTCGGCATTCTCGCCACGCCGCTGGCGTTCCACACGCCGAAGCTGCCCGGCCTGGGCGAGGTGGACTGGGGGCGGTTCATCTCCGTCCTGACCGACGTCGGCTACGACGGCCCGATGTGCATCGAGGTCGAGGACCGCGCCTACGAGGGCACGCTGGACCTCCGCAAGGCCTCTCTCCGCCAGAGCGCCACGTACCTCCGCGGGTTCCTCCCGCCGGCGGGGTAGGGGGGGAAAGACGGAGAAGAGAAAGGCCTTCCGGAGCCGGGTGCTTCGACACAGAGGCACGGAGGCCCTGAGAAGCCACAAGCAAGAGCCCGGATGAGTGCTCCTACGCTCTTTCCGCGATCATCTCGGTACGTCTGTGCCTCCGTGTCGCCCATCCGCGCGTTGAGACTCGACTCTCGCCCAGGAGACCACCATGTTCGCGCCCGAGAAGCTCCTGAAGCTGATCCTCGTGCTCTGCGGGATTGCCTGCATTCTGGGCCTGCCGGGGCTGTACATCCCGCGAAGCTGGATGGCCGCCAGTCACGAGTGGCTGGGGATGGGGCCGTTCCCCGACGGGCCCCTCGCCGAGTACCTCGCCCGCCTGTGCAGCGGGTTGTACGCGATCTACGGCGGGCTGGTGCTCGTGATGGCCAGCGACGTCCGACGCTTCGCCCCGCTGATCACCGCCCAGGCGCTGATGATTCTCGGCCTGGCCTCGTCGGGCTTCTGCCTCGCCTGGGGCACGGGTGTCCCCGCGTGGTGGCTGATCGGCGACATCGTCAGTGTCGTTTGTTATTGTGCGGTCGTTCTGGTTCTCCAACGCCGGATCGCAGCCTGGGCTGCGGCAGGGAGCAGGAAAGATGAAGATTGATCGGCGAGTGCCCAAGGGAATCATCATGCTGATGACGTGTGCGGTGTCCGGCGCGGCCGGAGCGGGACAGGATGCGGAGTGGGGGATGTACCGGCTGTGGTATCGCCAACCGGCGGCCAAGTGGGTTGAGGCCCTGCCGGTGGGCAACGGGCGGCTGGGGGCGATGGTCTTCGGCGGGACGCAAGCAGAGCGGATCCAGCTCAACGAGGACAGCGTCTGGGCGGGCGAGAAGGACCTTAACCGCGACCGGGTCGGGGCGCACCAGCATCTCGCCGAGGCGCGGCGGCTGATCTTCGAGGGCCAGTACGTCGCGGGGCAGGCCCTCATGCAGCGGGAGTTCATGGGCCCGCGCCTCGTCCGGGGCCACCAGACGCTGGGCGATCTGCACCTGGACTTCGGCAAGGGCGGCGAGGCGAGCGAGTACCGCCGCGAGTTGGACCTCGACACGGGGATCGCGGCGACGCAGTACAAGCAGGGCGGCGCGACGGTCACACGCGAGGTCTTCGCCAGCCATCCATACCAGGTGCTGGTCGTCCGCATCGCCGCCGACAAGCCCGGCCGTGTGAGCTTCACACTGAAACTGGACCGCCCGGCGAACTTCCAGGCCAAGGCCGAGTCGGGCGGCCGGCTCGTCATGACGGGCCAGGCCCAGCAGGGCGGCGGGCACCACAAGGGGGCGCGATTCGAGGCTGAGCTCCGGGTCCTGGCCGAGGGCGGCGAGGTCGCGCAGGATAAGAACGCGTTGACCGTCCGGGCCGCCGACGCCGTCACGGTCCTGCTGGCCGGTGCGACGGACTACTGGGGCAAGGACCCGTCGAAGGTCTGCGCCAAGCATCTCGCCGCGGCCGCGAAGAAAACCTACGCCGACCTCCGCGCCGCACACGTCGAGGACCACCGGTCCCTGTTCCGCCGCGTGCACCTCGACCTCGGCGGGGCCGACCGATCCAAGCAGCCCACCGACGACCGTCTTGACGCCGTCCGAAAGGGCGGGACGGACGCGCAGCTCGTGTCGATCCTCTTCCAGTACGGCCGGTATCTGCTGATCGGCTCCAGTCGCCCGGGGGACCTGCCCGCCAACCTCCAGGGCATCTGGAACGAGCACATCAAGGCCCCGTGGAACTGCGACTACCACACGAACATCAACGTGCAGATGAACTACTGGCCGGCGGAGGTCTGCAACCTCTCGGAGCTGCACGAGCCGTTCCTGACGTTCGTCGACGGTCTCCGCCCCAACGGCCGAAAGACCGCCCGCGACGTCTACGGTTGCCGCGGCTGGGTCGTCCACCACACCACCGACGCCTGGCAGTGGACGAGCCCCATCGGGCGGTGCCAGTACGCGATGTGGCCGGCGGGCGCGGGCTGGTGCGCGAGACACCTCTGGGAGCACTACCTCTACACCGGTGACGAGCAATTCCTCGCCCGCAAGGCTTGGCCCGTCATGAAGGGGGCCGCGGAGTTCTTCTTCGACTGGCTCGTGCCCGACCCGAAGACGGGCAAGTTGGTCAGCGGCCCGACCACCTCGCCGGAGAACCGCTTCCGCACGCCGGACGGCAAACGGGCCAACCTGACGATGGGCCCGGCGATGGACCAGCAGATCGCCTGGGACCTCCTCACCGCGTGCCTCGAGGCCGCGAAGATCCTCGGCAAGGACGACAAGTTTACTACGGAAGCCGCCGCGACGCTCGCCAAGCTGGACGGTCCGAAGATCGGCTCGGACGGGCGGCTGCTGGAATGGGCCGAGGAGTTGCCCGAGGCCGAGCCCGGCCACCGTCACATGTCCCACCTCTACGCCGTGCACCCCGGCCGGCAGATCACGCTGCGGGGCACGCCGAAGCTCGCCGCCGCGGCGCGGAAGTCGCTGGAGTATCGCCTCGCTCACGGCGGGGGCCACACCGGGTGGAGCCGGGCGTGGATCATCAACTTCTGGGCGCGTTTCGAGCAGGCCGACAAGGCCCACGAGAACGTCGTCATGCTGCTCCGCAAGAGCATGTATCCGAATATGTTTGACGCCCACCCTCCGTTCCAGATCGACGGCAACTTCGGCGCGGCGGCCGGGATCGCCGAAATGCTGCTCCAGTCCCACGCCTCGGGCCCCAACGGCGAGCGGGAGGTCCACCTGCTGCCCGCCCTGCCGAAGGCCTGGGCTACCGGGCACGTTCGCGGCCTCCGCGCCCGCGGCGTCTGCGGGGTCGACATCGCCTGGAAGGACGGCACGCTTTCTGAGGCCCGGCTCCTGCCGATGGTGGGCAAAACGTACCGACTCCGCACGCCTTGCCCCGTGGACGTCATCCCGGGCCATCGCGGGCGAGTCGAGCTCCGCCGCATCGAGCCGACCCTCGTCGAGTTCCGCGCTGGCGACCGGTCGTACACCCTGCGACCTCAATAGCTTGCCACGATTCCCGCCGCTTGCGGCGTGCGCGGGCCTGTACGGGCTTGGGCTCCGGTTGGTCCCCGCTCGGCGCCGAGAGGACGGAGACCGATTGCGGGCCAGCGACCCGGCGGTGCTTCAGGGAAAAGGTCGAAAAAACCGGCAAATCCAGGTATAATCTCAAATCGCTGAGCAAGAGCAATGCTCTGGTAACCGGCGGAAGGGGCACGGGTCATCTCGCCGATACAGACTGTACATTCTCTACCCTACGTTTGCGTAAGGAGGCACCGATGATGCGTCTGGGAAGAACTCCGCAGATGGAAGGTCTGGAGCCGCGGCTGCTGCTCTCCGGTCAATCGCCGCTGGTGACCATTCAGGACGTCCCGGCCGAGTGCGACGAAGGCTCCGCCGTTGTCCTCACGAGCCTGGTCGAAGACGCTGACGTCGGGCAGACGTACACTTACGCCTGGTCGGCCACCCGGGACGGCGACGAAGTCGCGTCCGGCACCCAGGAAAGCTTCGAGTTCACGCCAGATAACGACGGGCAGTATGCCGTGAGCCTCGTCGTGACCGACAGCGGCGGCGAGCAGGGCGCCGATTCCGTTCTCATCAGCGTTTTGAACGTCGCGCCGGTCGTGGAGCTGCCCTCCGGCGGCGGGACGGGGGCGACCCCCCTGGTCGGCGGGGAGTTCTCCGACGGACTGGGCATCTGGTGGACGAACCGGCCGGACCTGGTCCAGGTGGTAGACGGCGAGCTGGTCCTGTCGGTGACGAACCACTACGTATGGGATAACATCAAGGAGTTCTGGGACTTCGGCCCGGGGTCGGAGTTCTCGGCGATGCTGCAATACCAGGCGCCCGAGATCGGCGGGGCGTATGCCCCCGACGGAACGACGGGACTGGCGTTCGACGCCTCGGTGGCCGTCACGTCGACCGAGCCGATCCCGGCCGGCGACCCCGGCGGGCGCCTGACCACCTACGTGACCTACCACGAGGTGGGCGCGGCGGCGGACGTGATGGGGATCGTGGACCTGTTCGACGGGGCGGCCGGGACGCAGGAGGTGGCCCTGGCGGAATTGGACATCACCGACTTCATCTCCCTCCAGGTTGTCTTCATGCCCGGCCTGGCATTCGCTCCTCCCGGCGCGACCGATCCGACGGCGTTTTCGGTCACGACGGATATTGTGCTGGACAACTACGCGTGGATCGCCCCCGGCGGGCCCGAGCCGGTCTCGGAGGGCGATACGGTTTCGCTGACCCCCACGGTGACCGACCCCGGCGCGGAGGCGTTTATGTATGAGTGGGTCGTCACGCGGGACGGGACGACGGTGGCGACGGGGAGCGACGAGACGCTGGCATTCACCCCCGACGACGACGGCGCGTACGAGGTGACCGTCACGGTAACCGACGACGGCGCGTCGGCAAGCGACACCACGACGATCGTCGCGGTGAACGTCGACCCCGCCGCCTCCATCGAGGGCGCGTCGGCGACCAGCGAGGAGGGCACGGAGATCGCCCTGTCGGCAACCGTGACCGACCCCGGCTCGGCGGACACGTTCATGGTTGACTGGGTGGTCACGAAGGACGGAGCGCCCTTTGCGGCCGGAACCGACGCGACCTTCGCGTTCACGCCCGATGACAACGGTGCCTACGAGGTGACGCTTGTCGTGACGGACGACGACGGCGGTTCGGGCGGCGATACGGCGACGGTCACGGTCACGAACGTCCCGCCGACGGCGTCGATCACCGGCGTCCCGGACGTGGCGGAAGAAGGCATGCCCGTTGTGCTGACGGCGGCGGTTGCGGACCCCGGCACGGCAGACACGTTTACCCACGCGTGGACGGTCTCGAAGGACGGCGTGCCCGTCGCCGCCGGTTCGGATGCGGCCTTCGCCTTCACGCCCGCCGAGTTGGGCGTCTACAGCGTCTCGCTGACCGTGACCGACGATGACGGCGGGGGCGGCGCGGCTGCCGCGGACGTGCTCGTCGTGCGGTTCCTGGAGCAGGAGGCCGCCGTCAGGATGGAAGCCGAGGCGTTTACGGACTCGGCCCCGGGGACGGGTGCCGCGGCCGGCAGCGTATGGACGGCCACGACCGACCTGCACGGCTTCGGCGGGGCGTCGGCGTTGATTGCCCTGCCGAACGCGGGGGTGAACGTCGGCGACACGACGGCGGGTCCGCGGCTGGACTACGAGGTCTACTTCGAGACGCCGGGCACGTACTACGTGTGGGCCCGGCTTCTCGGCGGAGGTTCCCGAGACGACTCGATCCACGTCGGCCTTAACGGCGTGCCCGTCACGTACGGCAGCTTCGGCATGACCGACACAAGCGGGTTCTGGAACTGGGAGGAGAAGGTCGTCTGGCGAAGCGGGGAGGACCGCGTGACCGTCGAGGTCGCCGAGGCCGGGCTGACCACCGTCAACGTCTGGATGCGCGAGGACGGCACGGGGCTTGACGGCCTGATCCTCACCCAGGATGCCGACTTCGTACCCGACCCGCTGATCCCCGTGGCCACCGGAGCCGGGCCCTTCGTGGAGGCCGGGGGATACGTCGAGATGGAGGCCGAGGCCTTTACCGCCTATGCCGCGGGCCTCGGTCCGGCCGCCGAGAGCTTCTGGCAGGAGACGACGGACCTGGTCGGCAGCAGCGGCGCGGGCGCGATGATCGCCCTGCCCGACGCCAACGTGAACATGCGGGACAGCGACATTGGCCCGCGGCTGGACTACGCCATCGACTTCGCCACGCCGGGGACGTACTACGTGTGGGTTCGGATGCTCGGGACGAGGAGCACGAGCGACTCGATCCACGTCGGGCTGGACGGCGTGCTGGTCAGCGAAGGGCAGCAGGGCATTTCCGACCGCAGCGGCGTGTGGCACTGGGAGGAGAAGGTCTCCGGGCGGCGGGGGGGGCAGCGCCTGACCGTCGAGGTGGCCGAGGCGGGCGTCCACACCGTTAACGTCTGGATGCGGGAGGACGGCGTCGCCATCGACAAGGTCCTCCTGACGCAGGACGAGGCCTTTGCCCCCGACCCGCTGCTGCCGGTCGCCACCGGGCGCGCGCCGGCCGCCGAGGAGAACGGCTTTGTCGAGATCGAGGCGGAGGAGCCCACCGCAATTGCCGACGGCCTCGGGGAGGCGGCGGCTGTCTCCTGGGTGGCGACCACCACCGTCAGCGGCTTCAGCGGCACGGGGGCCATGGTCGCCACGCCGGACAACGAGCTGAACCTGCGGGACAGCGACATTGGCCCGCGGCTGGACTACGACGTGCTGATCTCCACACCGGGGACGTACTACGTCTGGGTCCGCATGCTGGGTGCCAACGCCAGGGACGACTCGCTCCACTTGGGGGTCAACGGCGATCCCCTGAGCTACGGCCGGCAGGGCGTGACCGACGGGAGCGGGGTGTGGCACTGGGAGGACCGCGTCGTTCGGCGGAATGGCGAGGACCGCGTGTCCTTCGAGGTCGCCGATGCGGGCGTCGTCACGCTGAACCTCTGGATGCGCGAGGACGGCACGGTCGTGGACGAGTTCATCCTGACCACCGACGCCGAGTACGTTCCCGACCCGCTCCAGCCCGTCGCCACGGGCCTGGAGGCGTACGAGGAGGCCGACGGCTACGTCGAGTTCGAGGCCGAGGGCTACACCGCCAGCGCCGCCGGACTGGGCGACGCGGCCGACGTGTTCTGGGAGGAGTCCACGGACATGGAGGGCTACAGCGGCGATGCGGCGATGGTGGCCGGGCCCAATCGCGGCCTGAACATGCGAGACGCCGACGTGGGCCCGCGGCTGGACTACGCCGTCAACTTCACCACGACCGGCACGTTCTACGTGTGGGTGCGCATGCTGGGCGAGACCGCCCGGGACGACTCGATCCACGTGGGCCTCGACGGGGAGATCGCCAGCGACAGCGGCACGGGCGTGACCGATCACAGCGGCGACTGGCACTGGGAAGAGCTGGCCGGCGGCACGCGGGTGACTATCGAGGTCACCGAGGCCGGCGTCCATACGTTCAACCTGTGGATGCGCGAGGACGGGACCTACGTGGACAAGTTCATCCTGACCACCGACGCCGACTTCACGCCGCTGGACTGACGGAGGAGCGCCGGCCGCCCCGTGTGAGGTGCGGGTTCGGATTCTGTTCGGAAAGGCGCAGCCGAGGGCCGCGGACGGGCTGGACACGGGCTGTTCCAAAGCGTAGAATTCCTGGAGCAAAGACCAAGCCCACTGGTTTCGGCCGGTGGGCTTCGGTTCTGAATGGAGCGGTTCAATGGAACGAGGCAACCCATGGTCGCAGCTTCCGCGGGGCGTCCTGATTGCGCCTTCGCTGCTGGCGAGCGACTTTGCGCGGGTCGGCGAGCAGATGGACCAGCTCGCCGCCGGCGGGGCGGAGGTGCTGCACGTCGACATCATGGACGGGCACTTCGTGCCGAACCTGTCGATGGGGCCCGGATTCGTCCAGTCCATCCGCAAGTACACCGATCTACCCCTGGACGTGCACCTGATGCTGACGGACCTGGCGACGTACATCGAGCGATTCGCGGACGCCGGCGCCGACAGCATCACGTTTCACGTGGAGACCGACCAGGACCCGCTGCGGCTGATCGAACGGCTGCGGGAGCTGGGCCTGGGCGCCGGGGTGACGCTCAAGCCCGCCACGCCGGCCGAGGCGTTGGCGGACGTCGTCGGGCAGGTCGATATGGTGCTGGTGATGACGGTGGAGCCCGGCTACGGGGGGCAGGAATTCATGGAGAATATGCTGGCCAAGATCGCGGCGGTGCGCGGTATGCTGAACGCAGGCCAGCGCGTGGAGGTGGACGGCGGGATCTGTCCGAGAACCGCCCGCCTCTGTTCGGCGCACGGGGCCGATGTGTTTGTCGCGGGCACGGACATCCTGGGCAGCGGCGACATTGCCGGGGCCATTGAAGCCCTGCGGCAGGCCGCCCAACAGGCCTCCGTCCGTGCGGGCGGGGCGGCTGCGGCGCCGAACGGGAAACCGGCTTATGGCTAGAATGTACGTGATCCAGACGGGCCGGACGGTCTGGGACGAACAGGCCCGGATCGAGTCGGCCTCGGGAGCACCCCTGGCCGACGCGGGGCGGAGGGACGTGCAGGTGGCCGCCGCCGAGCTGGACGTCCTGTCCATCACGACCATCTACGCCTCGAACGGGCAGGCCGAGCAGGAGACCGCCCGGGCACTGGCCGAGCGGGTCGGCGCGAAGGTCCGTACCCGCAAAGAGCTGCGGGAGCTGGATTACGGGCTGTGGCAGGGGCTGACGGAGGCGGAGATCCGACACCGCCAGCCGAAGCTGTTCCGCCAGTGGTCCGACGCGCCGAACAGCGTCCGGCCGCCCGGGGGCGAGACGCTTCCGGAGGCCCTGGACCGCTTGAAGCGGGCCGTGCGGGATATCGTCAAACGCCACCGCAACGGCAACGCGGTGATCGTGCTCCGGCCGGTTGCTCGGGCGCTGGTCAAGTGCCTGAACAACGGGGGCGAGATGGAAGGGTTGTGGCAGTACGCCGACGATACCTGCCACGCCGAGCCCCTGGAAGCCGACCTCACGGCCGCCCGCCGGAGTTGACATGGCCAAGGAACCCGAGACCGCCGTGCCGTTCGACCCCTCCGCGTTTGAGGGCCCCGCGCAGCGCAAGAAGCGGGACCTGCCCGACGGCCTGTGGATGCGTTGCGATGGCTGCGAACAGATGGTCTACCAGCGCGTGGTGGCCGAGAACATGAACGCGTGTCCCGAGTGCGGGTACCACTTCCGCATCGGGGCGAGGGAGCGCGTGCGGCAGTTGGTGGACCCGGACAGTTTCGAGGAGCTGTTTGCGGACGTCCAGCCGGACGACCCCCTGGGCTTCAAGTGGGCGGGCAAGAACTACCGTGACTACGTCACGGACTACCAGACCCGCAGCGGCACGGACGAGGGCGTTCTGTGCGGCATCGCCTACGTCAAGGGCAGGCGCGTGGCGCTGGGGGTGATGAACGGGCAGTTTGTCGGCGGGTCGATGGGATCGGTCAGCGGCGAGCGGCTGACGATGATCATCGAACTGGCCACGCAGCAGAAGCTGCCCCTCGTGATCGTTTGCACTTCGGGCGGCATGCGGATGCAGGAAGGTACGCTGAGCCTCGTGCAGATGGCCAAGACCTCCGCCGCCCTCGCCCGCTTCGATGAGGCCGGGGGGTTGTACATCGCCGTCCTGGTGGACCCCACGACCGGCGGGACCACCGCGAGCATCGGTATGCTGGCCGACGTGATCCTCGCCGAGCCGGGGGCCATGGTCGGCTTCGCCGGGCCACGCGTTATCGCCAATACGATCCGCCAGGAGCTGCCCGAGGGCTTCCAGCGGGCCGAGTTCCTGCTGGAGCACGGCTTCATCGACCGTATCGTGCCCCGCAAGGAGCTCCGCAGCGAGATCGCCCGCCTGATCGACTACTGCGGGCGATGACGGGGGCCGGACCCATATCGGCTCCTGCCTTGTTCGCGCCCTTACCGATCGGCTTCCCCGATGCGGATCGTCCATTGGTTGGGGCGGCCCTTGACAAGAGGGCGGTGGGCCTCGACCGTGCCGGCGGGGGTACGGACGGCCAGCCGGTACTCGCCGTGAAAGCCCCGGAACGTCCAGGCGCCGTCGGCGTTCGTCCTGCCGCGGGCGTCGGTTCGCCATTGCTTGTGGATCAGGTCCTTGAGGGCCGTGTAGACGGGCTTGGGGGTCAGGTCGGCCCGCAGCATCCCGCCGCCCGGCAGCCACGACCCGTCGTCGCAGAGGTCCCACCACGTGACCGCCACGACGGCCCGGTGGGCGAAACAGGTCTTGTAGAACTTCACGGCGTAGTCGGCCTGGGCCTTCTCGTCCCAGGCGCCGCGGAGGTGTGAGCCGGTGATCTTCTGCCCGCCGGAGCAGGGCGTGAACTCCGTGATGTGCAGCTCCTTGCCGAGCGCGGCGTAGGTGTCCAGCACCTTCCAGACCTGCGGGAGGGGGAAGCGCATCGTGCGCGGCTCGTGGGCCTGGATGCCGATTCCGTCGAACGGCACGCCGTCGGCCTTGGCCTGCTTGAGCAGTGCCAGAAACGGCGGGTAGCCGTTGGCCATCACGTAGTAGTCGTTGACGATCAGGTAGGCGTTCGGGTCGGCGGCCCGCGCCCAGCGGTAGGGCGGGTCGATCCGCACCTGGCGGCAGTGGCTGGGCTCGTTGACGACCTCCCAGAATCCGATCTTGCCGGCGAACCGGCGGACAATGTCCTCGACGCGTTTGCGCTGCACGTCCGCGGGCGGCTGGCCCTGCGACCACGCCGGTACGCCCGCCTGGTGGCCCCACAGCAGGGGGTGGCCCTTCATGCGAATGCCGCGGGCGCGGCACCAGGAGACGATCCGGTCCGTGAAGGCGTAGTTGGGCCGGCCGCGCTGCCGCTCGTAGCCGCGCCAATAGAAGGGCACGGTCGCGGCGTTGAACAGCTCGGCGAAGCGCTTCTTGTACGCGGCATTGCGGTCGGCGGTCTTGTACCGGTCGAACCGGTAGATGTTGCAGCCGAAGCCGAACGCGTGCCGCAGCTGGGCGGCCGAGACGCTCGCCCCGGCGACGGCCCGGCCGGAGGCGTCCACCACGCGAACGACGGCGTCGGCCTTGCGGTGGGTCTCGATCTTCTCTTCCAGGGAGGCGACGAATCTCGCCTCGGCGCGTGCGCCGGCATCGGGGGCGTTGCGGGCGGCGCCGGCAGCGGGGAGCGTCGAAACCAGCAGGGCGAGGGCAATCAGCAGGCAGAAGGACATGGGCGGACCTCCCGTTTCGCGGTCGATACTCGAACCTTGGCGAAAGCACGAAAGCATAATATGACGATAGGCACGTTGTGAACTGAGATCAAGCTGGAGAAAGGGCCTACATTATGCCACCTGTCGTTCCCTCGGATATCGACATCTCCCGGGCCGCCACACCGCGCCCGATCACGGAAATCGCCGCCGCCGCGGGCATCCCCCCCGAGCACCTCGAGCCCTACGGCACGGTCAAGGCCAAGGTCAGCACGCGCATCCTGGAGGACCTGGCCGACCGGCCCAGCGGGAAGTACATCGACGTGACGGCCGTCACGCCCACCCCGCTGGGGGAGGGCAAGACCACCACGTCCGTCGGGCTCGCCCAAGCGATGGGGCAGATCGACAAGCGCGTGTTTCTGTGCATCCGTCAGCCGTCGATGGGGCCGACATTCGGCGTCAAGGGCGGGGCCGCCGGCGGGGGGTACAGCCAGGTGATCCCCATGGAGGAGTTCAACCTCCACCTGACTGGCGATATCCACGCGGTGAGCATTGCGAACAACCTCCTGGCCGCCGCGATCGACGCGCGGATCCGCCACGAGGCCCGCCCGCTCTGGCCGTCGCGGGGGCTGCCGACGCTCGACATCGATCCGGACACGATCACGTGGCGGCGCGTCGTGGACGTCAACGACGCGACGCTCCGCTTCATCGAGACGGGCCTCAGCGACAACTGGCAGGACGGCCCGAGGCGGAGGACGGGCTTCGACATCTCCGTGGCGTCGGAAGTGATGGCCATCCTCGCGCTGGCGACGGACGAGAAGGACATGCGCCGGCGGCTCGGGCGGATCATCTTCGGCATGAACCGCAACGGCGACCCCGTCACGGCCGAGGACCTCGGCTGCGCGGGCGCGATGACGGTGCTTATGAAGGACGCCATCAAGCCCAACCTGATGCAGACGCTGGAGGGCCAGCCGGTCTTCGTACACGCCGGCCCGTTCGCCAACATCGCCCACGGGAACAGCTCCATCATCGCCGACCGGATCGCCATCAAGCTGGCGGACTACGTGATCACCGAGAGCGGGTTCGGCGCGGACATCGGCATGGAGAAGTTCTTCAACATCAAGTGCCGCGTCAGCGGGCTGCGCCCGGACTGCGTGGTGATGGTGGCCACCATCCGCGCCCTGAAGATGCACGGCGGGGGGCCGAAGGTCGTCTCGGGCAAGCCGCTGGCGGAGGAGTACGTCCAGGAGAACCTCGCGCTGCTGGAGCGCGGGTCGTATAACCTGACGCGGCACATCGAGATCGCCAAGATGTTCGGCCTGCCGGTCGTTGTGGCGATCAACCGCTTCGCGACGGATACCGACAGCGAGGTTAAGCTGGCGTGCAAGGTGGCCGAGCACGCCGGCGCGACGGCGGCCGTCGCCTGCGAGCACTGGGGCAAGGGCGGCAACGGGGCGGTGGAGCTGGCCGAGGCCGTCGTGGCGGCCTGTGAGCAGCCGTCCGGCTTCCAACTGCTGTACCCCGACGACCTGTCGATCAAGGACAAGATCGCGACGATCTGCCGCGAGGTCTACCTCGCCGGCGGGGTGACGTACGAGCCGCAGGCGGAGGCCCAGATCGCCTCCTACGAGAAGGCCGGGCTCAGCCACCTGCCGATCTGCATGGCCAAGACCCACCTCTCGCTGAGCCACGACCCCACCCTGAAGGGCGTGCCGGCGGGCTTCATGGTTCCGGTCAACGCCGTGCGAGCGGCCGCGGGCGCGGGTTTCCTCTACCCGATCCTGGGCGAGATGCGCACCATGCCGGGCCTGCCGAGCTTGCCCGCCTTCCTGAACGTCGACCTGGACGACGAAGGGAGGGTGGTCGGGATGTTCTGAGAGCCTGTGAGGGAATCGGATTCCCGTCCGTTGCGCCGTGTGAAGCCTACCGCGGCCGTCCCCCCGAAAAACGCCATCCGAGGTCCCGCGATGGGTGACAGCACGTCACGGGCCAGTATGGACACGCGGCATCGGGGCTGCCTCGGGACCGGCCCACGACCGTTCACAGCCAGGTGCGGACGTGAAGGGACCGATGGCCGACGAGCGCACGGACAGGTCCCGGCGGCTGGGCGAAGGAGAGCAACCTCCTCTGCTGCTACGCCGCAACTTGCTGATAGCGATGATACAGCCCGCCGGGGATCGGCATGGAGATCAGCTTGGTCGGCCCGGTGATGGGAACATCGGCCTTCGGCTGGGGAATCGGCGTGTCGCCGCCAAGGCCCTGGTGCGGCCGGGCAACGTGGGAGTAGTCCTCAAGGAACTCCCTCATAGGAACTGCGCCACGGACGGCCACGACCTCCGGGTTGGACTAAACCGCTAGCGCGGTAGGGCTTCGCTGGGGAGGGGTGCGGGAGGTCGGCAGGATCTATTCTCCTTCTCATCGACTCCCGTGTGGGAGTCACAGGCGCTTTCCGAGAAGGAGAAGACGATGACTGAACTGCAACGCCGAATGATCCAGGACATGGAGCTGCGAAACCTGAAGGAGAACACGCAGAAGGCCTACCTGGACGCCGTGAAGGACCTCGCACGGCACTACAATCGGTCTCCGGACCTGCTGAGCGAGGAGGAGATTCGCCGGTACTTCGTCGACCTGACCAAGGTCCGGCGGTGCGCCAAGAGCACCCGGCGCATCCGTCTGTTCGGCATCAAGTTCCTCTTCCGCTACACCCTCCGGCGGCCGCTGCCCGTGTTCGATCTCATCCGCCTGCCTAGGGATCGGAAGCTGCCGACGGTCCTCAGCCGCCAGGAGGTCCGTCAGCTCCTGACCTGCATCCGCCGGCCGGCGGCTCGGATGAGCGCCTTGGTGATGTACAGCTGCGGCCTGCGGGTCACGGCGGCCACCCATCTTCGCGCCCCGGACATCGACAGCCGGCGGATGGTCGTCTGCGTCCGCAACGGCAAGGGCAGCAAGGACCGCTACGTCCCCCTGCCCCGGCGGACGCTGGAGCTGCTGCGGGCGTACTGGCGGGAGCATCGCCCTGAGCACTGGCTCTTTCCCGACCGCTCCGGAAGCAAGCCGATCCGCCGCGAGGCCGTCCGCCAGTGCATTCAGGCTGCCGCCCCGGACTGCCACATCACCAAGCCAATCGGCTGCCACACACTTCGGCATTCCTATGCCACCCACCTGCTGGAGGACGGGGTGGACCTTCGCACCATTCAGACGCTGCTGGGTCATCGAAGCATCCGCAGCACCATCCTCTATCTCCACCTGACCCAGAGGGCGATGAAGAACGTCCATCGGTCGGTCAACGACCTCATGTCTGATCTATAGCCACCCTGACAGGCTTGCCGTGCCGGAGGTGGCCGACATCTTCCGCCTCTACGGTGCCCGGTATCTGGAAAGCTTCGGCCAGGCCATGCTGCCCAGCCATCGCCGGGCGCTGAGGGATCTCTGCAACTGCCGCACCGCCGCACTCGGCGGGCAGCTCTACGTCTGCGATCACTGCGGCCGAGAGCACTACGTCTATCACTCTTGCCGCAACCGAGCCTGTCCCAAGTGCCAGGGCAAAGACACGGAGGCCTGGCTGGCCGCTCGGCGGCAGGAGATCCTGCCGGTGCCGTACTTCCACGTCATCTTCACGCTTCCCCAGGAACTGCGGGACCTGGTGCGCCAGCACCAGAAGGTCGTCTATCCCCTCCTGATGAAGGCGGCGGCCAGGGCGCTGATCAAGCTGGCGGCCGATCCTCATTACGTCGGCGGCCTCATCGGCGTCCTGGCCGTCCTGCATACCTGGGGCCGCACGCTGACCTATCACCCCCACGTCCACTGCCTGGTCCCCGGCGGGGGATTGTCGGACGACGGGCAGTGGCGGCCGGCTCGACCCGACTACCTCGTGCCCGCGCCGGCCTTGTCCCCCCTGTTCCGCGGCATCTTCCTCGATCTGGTTGGCAAGGCCCTCCCGGGCGTGGTGATCCCCGATTCCGTCCGGAAGCAGGCATGGGTGGTCTACTGCAAGCCTGCCGTCCAAGGCGCCGAGAACGTCCTGACGTATCTCGGACGGTACGTCCATCGGATCGCCATCACCAACCGCCGCATCCTGAGTGTCGACGACGGCAAGGTGACCTTCCGCTACAAGAAGGTCGGCGAGACCTTTTGGCGGACGATGACGCTGACGGCCGAGGAGTTCATCCGTCGCTTCCTTCAGCACGTCTTGCCCAAGGGCGTCCACAAGGTCCGCTACTACGGCCTCTGGGCGCCATCCAACAAGGCCCGGCTCCAGCAGCTTCGCCAACGTCTGACGGCCGACGACGCTGGCCGGGCGCTTGCTGCAGCCGAGGATTCCGGCGGGCCTCTTGCCCCTCAGGCCGATTCACAACCCACCCGGTGTCCCTTCTGTCAGAAGGGAAGCCTCCTGTTCCTTCGCCGTATCCCAGCGCAACAGAGATCGCCTCCGTGATACACCACCCCGTCAACACAGATGCCTCTCGCCACGTTGATCCTCTCGGCCGTCGCCCGAGTCCGGCCGCGTTCTGCGCTGCCCATCGATCCCCGCCACGGAATGCCCCTTCACGCCCTCCCGAGTGCTCTCCCCATCACGCCCCGCCTGCCCCATCCAGCCTCTCATCCCTTCTGATCTACTCCACCACCAGCCCTACGCCCGTTCCGAATTGGTCGATCGGGCGACCCTCCCCAATCTAAATCCCCAAGTCTCTGGCCGCGGTTCAGCCCAACCAAGCCTTTGCGGCGGCGTGGCGCCGCAAAAACTCTGGTTCGTTATGAGCTAGATGAAAGCCCAATTCATAAGCTCTTGGGAAACCCGGAGTTGCTGTAACGCCAGTTTCTACAGAGCGCAGCCGCTAGTGCGCATGTTGCGCATGACGCGCATGTTCCGCACGAAAATAAGCACGTTTTAAGCACACTGCTTCTTGAGTCCGTGGACGGGTCATATCCTGCTCCCACAGTCACTGCAGTATCGAGCGGCAGCGGGAAGCCGGCGATCACAAACTGGACATCGTCTTGTCATCCAGCCGTCACCCGAATGTCGTCGAACTATCAGTACCAACAGAACCACGATGACAGTGATGGCGGTTCCAGTCAAGTACTCCTTCCGCACTGTCTTGGCCCAGTCAATGACGCCGTGCTCGTGAAGCCAGCCTGCTACCAGGAGGAAGTTGGCCAGGAGGAACACCCCTGTGACCAAGCCGAGGACGATCAGCTTTCGGATTCCGAGTGTCATGATCAATGCTCCTTTCCGTAACGCACACTCTTACCGTCGAGCGTAGCGCAAATCGGGCAAGGGCGCAAGGGCTTTCTTGCGGCATCACGAGGAAAATGAAGCAGCATCGGCCGGGGCATCCGCCCCTGTATCCAGGGCGTCCCGGGTTGGTATTCCAGGTTTCGTCCTTGGTTGGGTCAGCGGAGCAGAAAGCTGCAAGATGGGCCCGCCATGGTCATCTTGGCCAGGCAGGTGGCAGTCGCTGTCAAGGAGAAGCCGCGGCAAGAGGATGATCACTGTGGGCAGCGCGCAGCTCGACCGTGGCGAGTTAGGGTGCAGCATGGATTGGGCAACGATGCTTGCGTGGTCAAGCGGCTTCGCGGTAGTAGCTCTTGAGAAGCCCGCCCAACCGTTCGTGGCACTTGACCTCGCCTTCCCTGGTTGGCGGTCTGTCAGGCTCGACCGGCCGGCAGTAATCCAGCCCCTTGTGCGGACGCTCGAGGTTGTGATGTTCCGCGTACTGCTCGACGACAAACCGGACGTGCTTCTCTCCGAAGAAAATCATCTTGTTGAGGACCTCTGCTTTTGCTGCCCTGACCCAGCTCTCCGCGAAGGGGTTCAAGTTGGGACTCCATCGCGGCAGCTTCAAGCACCGGACGCCTGTCGCGCCGAGAGTCTGGCGGAACTTCGTGGTGAACAGCGGGTCTCGATCGTGAATCAGGATCCGCTTGTTCTTGAGGAACCCATCCTCGGCATCGGTGAGATTCCGGGCCCACTGGAGCATCTGGACCTCGCACGGATCGGCGTGGACCCCGGCGATTTGGACACGCCGGGTGGCCAGATCGATGACGAAGAAGACCATGTAGCGGGTCAGCCCCGTCAATCCCCAGGCCTCCACGCTGAAGAAATCGCAGGCACTGATGCTGTCCCAGTGACTCTGGATGAACGTCTTCCACGTCGTCTTGTAGGGCTTGTCTGGATCGGGCAGCAGGCCGGCGTCGAGCATGACCCTTCGGACCGTCTGCCAGTGGACGTCGTATCCGAGCTTCTTCAGCTCGCCGTTGATCCGGCCGTATCCCCACGACGGGTTCTCTTCGGCCATGCGGAGCACAAGATCACGGATCATCCGCTGCTTGGTCGGGGCGGGACCGGGCTTGCCGCGGCGGTCGGAGCCGTCGTACTTGCGGGCGATCAGCATCCTGTGCCAGCGAAGGATAGTGTCCGGGGAGAAGAGGGTGCCAAACTGCTTCAGCAGCCTACGGCCAAGGGCCTTGCCCTTGGCGGCAAGGCGTCGCTTTTGGTCGGCGTTGAGGAGCAATCGCTTGCCGCCGAGCTTCTCTCGCAAGACGCGGTTCTCCTCGCGCAAGTACTCGATGACTTCCTGCTGTTGCCGATTCATCCAGCCGGCAACGGCCACGACGATGAACTGCCATGGTGTGAATGTCATAAGGTTGGGCATTGTAGCGATCGGAGATGGCAGGAGGGAAGGCTGTGCCGGACCACCGAGTTTGCATCCCGCACAGAACACGAACAAACGAGGGTCTTGATGAGCAGTTTCGTCTCGCCAAGCAAACTTCGCGTCAACCTGATTCCGAACCGCTTGCCGAACTTCCGGACTACGCGGCGTACGAGGGCGACCATGTCTCTCGCCCGAGGCGTGCTACGAAAGAAGCGCAGGCACAGCAGTCGTCGGGAGAAGCCGTCTTGGATTGCAGCCACGCTGAAACGCAGCCAGAGAATCGCGCTGGTCACCCGGTGTGGGCGCTATCTGGGGAATAATGCCCAGTTACACCGGGCATTGCCGTGCAAGGCCGACGAATTGTCCGAACACAGACTCTATTAGTTGAAGCACTTACGGCGTGTTCGTTCGCCGGTGACTCCAACACCTCGGGCTGGCACGCAAGCTGCGAGTAGTGGGACGAAAGGAGCATGCGATGAAGCGCTTGCCAATTCACGAGAGGATCGAGGAGGCGAAGTTCGAGGGCCTGGAAGCACGCTTACTGCTTGCTGCGGCGCCCTTCGTCCAGCCCGACGGCCCCATGCCCCAGGCTGGCGGGCCTGGCTGCGGGCCGCCCGTCGAGCAGGCGAACAAAGCGGACGGCGACGGAGATGGTGCGGCCGGCCCGCAGGCGGGATACGACTTCGACTTCGATGAGTGGGTCTGGTTTGGCCAGGATGTTCGCGATGGGTTTGCCGAGTCACTGCCGGACGACGACATGGCCGCCGGCGCAGACGGAGACGGCAAGCTCGGCCTCAACGACGTCAAGACGAGCGCAACCGGCGAGCCGACCAGCCTGACCTTCAACGGCAGGGGGATCGATCTGAACGAGGACGAGAAGGTCGACGCCCTCGCATCCGTCCATCTTGACGGATTCGTCACTCGACTGGTGGGCGTCCATAACAACACCTCGTCAACCGGCACGGACGGGTTCGTCCAGGATCCGCAAGAGAAGTGCGACCCGGCGGAATTGCCCATTATCATGGACGTCCTGGGCAGCACGAAGGATTTCGAGATGGCTGGAGCCGACGGCGTCGTTTTCCGGATGCTCGGCGTGGACAACGATACGGACGGTGCCGGGGCCGACGCGCTGGCCGGCGCCGGGGTCGGATTCCACCTTGACGTGGGGTACGAAGACGGGAAGCTCAAGCTTGGGTTCTCCGCTGAGGAGGATGACATCGTCTTCCTGGTCCCCGAGTTCAACCCGTACGAGCAGGCCGCCGATAGCCCGATCGTCACCAGCAATGGCATGTCTCAGGCCAGCGCCGGGCACTGCAGAATCATGGCGGTGCGAGTGGCGAACCCCGAACCCAGTGGCGGCAGCGGGGGTCCGATGAAGATGCTCGGAAGTCTGTTATGATGGCCGTTACGGAAGTGGTGTGCCGGGTGCGGGTGTAACGATCCAGCTTTCGCCGATGGTGAGATGTATGGGATTCCCCCGCGGCGGGACGGGCGGTCTAGCGCCCTGAGCTTACCATATCACGTGCTGTTCGTGATGGAGCTGTCGACTCGCGTCGTTGAGATTGCGGGCATCGTCCCGGAACTGAATGGGCGATGGATGGAGCAGGTTGCCCGCAACCTGACCGACGCGTTCGACGGGTTCCTTCGGAACAAGCGGTACCTGATTCACGATCGCAGCCCGCTGTTCACAAGTCGCTTCGCCGAGATCCTCAGGGCGGTCGGCGTGGAACCGATCAAGCTGCCGCCGAGGAGTCCGAATCTGTCTCCCCACGCGGAACGCTTCGTGCGATCGATCAAGTCCGAGTGCCTGGAGAGGGTGATCTTCTTCGGCGAGAGACAGCTGCGGCATGCTGTCACGGAATTCATGGCTCATTATCACGAAGAGCGGAATCATCAAGGCCTTGGGAACGAGCTGATCACGCCGAAGGAAGGCGTCGGCGCGACGAAGGGGGAGGTCCGCTGCCGGGAGCGCTTGGGCGGGTTGCTTCGTTAGTGGCCGTGCAGGAATAACTGCATGAATTGCGCGGCGCCAAGTAGCCTTCAAGACAGCGCGTGCGTCCCGGCATCTTCGAGGTACTGGGCTGACTTCGGATGCAGTTGAGACAACCATAACGGGGCACATCCGACAAGCTACGCAAGGCGCGTCGCGAACAGGCAACTTCTGGGGACGCGTCGCCCTGGCAGGGAAGGTGATCGAGTATCGGGCCTTCGCTCTGCCGGACGGAACAATCAGTGTTGGTACATACTACCCGGTGACATCATGAATACGTCAATGAGCTCCTACCGCGCCTTGACGAGTTGGGAGAAGCGTCTCATACAACGATTGCTGTCATCGCCGTTTTCTGGACGTGACGCATTGGTCGCCCAGCTGGAAGATGCCGTCGCTTCCCTCATGCATGAAGATGGCACCCCCCTTGACGAGAACGGTAGCCTGTACCTCAGGACTTCGAGCGTGGAAAGGGCTTCCGTAAGAGCACGCGTTCCTACAGAGGGCGAGGCCCGAGACGCCGACGGTGTAATGATCCACCACCTCCTGCATGTCGTTGATGGAAGAATCGGCCAACTTGAGATCTTCAAAGAAGACCTGTCAAGAGTATTGCGGCAGGCAGCGCCGGAAGACGTGACGGTGACGAATGCTGGCTGACGGCCGATCATCGTCTGGGGCGGATGGTGTAGTTCCACTCTCCGTGGAAGCGGCTGGGACGCAGGCGAATCTGCGCCATCTGCTGGTCGCTGATCTTCCGGCCCTTGGGGTACTTCCCCTTGTCGATCTCGGCGCGGACGCGAAGCCCTGTCTCCGTCGTGGTCGCCGCGATCAGGTTGACGATGGCCACCACGCTCGTCAGCGGGCGGCCGCGCCAGTTGGCGCTGATGTACGAGAACAGGCGGTGCTCGATCTTGTTCCACTTGCTGGTGCCCGGCGGGAAGTGGCAGACGGTGATGGAAAGCCCCGTGGCGTCGGCCAATCGCTGGAGTTCCCACTTCCACAGCCGCAACTTGGCCCCGTTGCTGCCGCCGCTGTCGGCGGTGATGAGCAGCGACTTGGCTTGCGGGGAGACCGGCTGGCCCATTGTGCGCCACCAACGGCGGATGGTCCGCACGGCGAAGCTGGCCGTGTCATGGTCGATGCCCACGCCGACGTAGCCGGCGTTGCGGGTGAGGTCGTACACCCCGTAGGGGATGGCCTTGCCGTTCTCTCGGATGATGAAGTCGTGGACCTTGACCGTCTCGGGGTTGCCCTTGGGCCGCCACTCGCGCCCGGCGTTCTTGAAGTTGCCGACGAGTTCCTTCTTCTTGGTGTCCACGGAGATGACCGGCTGGGCCTTCCGCTGAAAGGCCAGGACGGTTCGATTGATATGCCGAAACTGCGCGTCCCGGTCCGGATGGCTGCGGCCTTCCTGTGCCTTGCGGTTGCTCTGCAAGGTATACCCGGCGTCCCGCAGAACGTCTGCCACGGTGCGGAAGCTGATGCTGTGGCCCATGGCGCGGAGTTCGGCCGCCAGCTTGCGGACACTCTTGGACGTCCACAGCAAGGGAGATTCGGGGTTCCCCGAGACGGTCGGTTCAACGAGACTCTCAACATCCCGCAAAAGGGTGTCATCCTTCTCGACCAGCTTCTTGCGACCGCCGCCAGGACGACGGACTCTCCCGGGTTCGGGGGATTCACCGGACTTGAGTTCTTGGGTGCCCCTCCAAATGGTGCTCTGCGAGATCCCGGTTGCACGCGACACGAGTGCAATGCCGCCCCACCCGATGTCCATCGCCTCCGTGGCGCACCACAGCCGACGACTGCGCTCATTCAAGCATGGGGACAGCGCCTCATACTTCGCTCGAATCCGTTCGAGTTCCATACCCCCAGTATCGGCTACCACTCTTGTCCAAGACAATCCTGAGCGGCGGCGGGTTTGAAGGTCTCCTGGAATGGGGTAGTATGGATCTGGCAAAAGGCCCATAACCCCATCCATGAGACGATCGTATGGTAC